>Ga0123342_1000526_pt1 | contig 60891 bp, 23 predicted proteins | sample Turbeawhitnodule_FD_89960 | JGI IMG/M metagenome (GOLD analysis project Ga0123342, IMG submission 89960) | Root nodule microbial communities of legume samples collected from Mexico - Turtle bean Mexico white nodule | ecosystem: Host-associated > Plants > Roots > Nodule | place: Mexico: Nepantla... | reverse complement strand
GGTCTTGTTCGATCATGACCTTGAGATCCACCACCTCTTGTTTTAGCCATATCTGTCATAGGTGAACCATGGCACATAATCTAAAAAAAAGTTTTTCAACTGGAAACAAAATAAACTAAACAAAATTGCATAAGTGAAACTACAAAAAAAGTCATTACCGGATTAGCCTAAAATTAATACTACCGGATTATCTAATCCGAAACCAACAATTAAAAAACACATACCGGATTATCTAATCCAGAACCAACAATTAAAAAATACATACCGGATTATCTAATCCGGAACCAACAATTAAAAAATACATACCGGATTATCTAATCCGGAACCAACAATTAAAAAATATATACCGGATTATATAACTAATTAATCACTACCGAATTATTTAATCTGAAAACCTATGTAATCCGGAACTATTCAAAAAGACTACCGGATTATTTAATCTGAAACCTGTGTAATCCGGAACTATTCAAAAAAGACTACCGGATTTGGAACTATTGAAAAACACTACCGGATTATTGAATACGGAACCTAACTACACACTACCGGATTTTAGAGATCTCTGTGATGCAGAACAAAACAGTGCATGCTTTAAAACAATTCCTTTAAAAAAAATCCAGAACTAACCTTGGATGAAGAGGCTCAATGCTTGGAGTTACAATGGAAGTGAATGGTGACGAGGATGGAGCTGCTGGGCGAGAATGGAGGCTGCTGGACGAGAATGGAGGCTACTGGACGTTTGAAGAAAAAAAACGTGAATGGGAGGGGTGGGTGCCGCCGCACCCTTCTGCTGCTGTGAAAGGAAGCAAAGAGATAGTAAAGTGGGTGGATGCAGGAAGAAGCACTCGGCCCTCTATTTATAAGGCATGATGTAATCATTAGTTATAGTTTTATTTCAATGGTTTAGTTTGCAATTCTATTACATTTTAATGACTAGTTTTATTTTTTTTCATTTTGTGAAAGATGGGGTGACACACTTAGGTGGCATGGTGAAGTTTATTTTAACTTTAACATTAAATGTTTGATGATTTTTATCTTTTATGTTTATCTCTTTTCTTAAGAGATAATCTATTATTATTATTATATTATAGGATAATTTTCACGTTTTTAAATAGATTTAACTTAGTTAGTTTGTTTAAATTTTTAGCTCTAATGTGTTGTTAATTTAGATATTTAAAGGTTATTATAAAGACAGTCTATAAAGAGACTTTAAGCTTAACTCAACTCCATAAAACCGGCTTATGAGGTTGAGGTTTACACCCACTTATATACAACAATGAAAGACTATAATCTCTAGTCGATGTGGGATCTCCAACACACCCTCTCACGCTGAGACTGCCAACTCGTGCGTGAGACTATATATTATGGGTGGTCCGATAGCGGCGGATGACCTGATAAGTCCAACAAACACGCGCTAGGATAGACTCAAAATGACTATGATTCCATATTAAGAAGTGGACTTTAAGCCTAACTCAACCCCATAAAACCTGCTCATAAAATTGAAGTTTGCACCCACTTATATACAATAAAAGACTCTAATTTAGATATTTAAAGGTTATCATTTATTGATGTGTAAACAATTCGATTTAAGATTAACTATTCAAGTTTGTTCATCTAATCTAAATTTGACTCTCTAGTCAAAGTTTGATCATCTAGTCCAAATTTAACTGTCTAATTTAAAGTCATATTAATACTCAACTCTTCTTTTATCATTAGTAGATGGTTTTATGATTTAAAACCTATTAAATAGTCTATTACTTTTTAGATTTATATTAAGAGAAATTTGTATAACCGTAAAATATATTATAATTTCTGAATGTTATAACAACAACCTATTGAAAGTAAAAGAAAACATTAAAAGTAAATGTTGTTTATTGTATACGCCATGAAACATTTCTAACCATAGAAGAAATTGAATTTTTTGCGCCATCTGCAACTGTAACCAGCAAGGTTCATGTTCCTCAATCAGGCAGCCAAACTTCTTGGTAATTTTCATATCCAAGAAATTATGAGTGTTGTCGCTGTCCATAAAATATGCAGAGGGTGTTTGTCAAAATACCGTGTAAATCCTCAATGTGCGAAAATTGGTCACTCCCGTAAAAGCACTCACTGATATTTGTGGTTCATGCCCATGGTCCCCAAACTTATCAGAATTTATAATATCATCATAGTCATCTTTATCTGCAATTTCCAAAACACCAACCTATAACTTTTTTTGTATCAGAATATGTTTTGGAGTGTATGTTTCATCACAAAAGTAGCAAACATTATTGGACTGTCTTTCACTCATATAGGCAGGTGTTAACATTCGAAATGAGCAAATCGTATTTAGGTATGTCAAGAAATTTTATAACACCAGAAAGTAGGAAAACTTCCGTCCTAAGATGTCTTTCTTCTTGGTGAGAAGTCGAAAAAGTTTAACATCATCAATATAATCTCGCAAATCAAAAGTCTGTTTAAATACACATTCCTCAATACGATACATTAATCTCAAGAAAACAACTTAAAAAGGTATATTGTTATCATAATCTCTCTTGAGTTTCATCAAATCGGCCACGAGGTCTACACAAACATCACCAAACCTTTCTCTCACGACCTTCTGGATGCTGCATTATCGCCAACTGCACGTGAACATCTTCAGGTGTATGATCAATCAATAAGAAATTCTCACACTGATAAATCCACTGATCCACATTGTCACCATTAAATCTTGGAAAATCTATTCTTGCTAATCTTGTGCTGCAAGAATATGGGACTGGGCGAGGAACATCTATGTTAGGGTTAGAATTCAATTCAAAAGAAAACTAGGTGATAATTTCTTGAATGGAATCTTTCAAAGAATTCTTAAGGGTACACTGCAGTGACCCAACTAATTTTGCATTGCATGTAGAATTTGTCATCTTACTCTGAAAAATAACAAATCAAATCAAATTGATATCAATTTATAAGAAGTTAGTTGGAGGAACTCAAGAAGAAAATAATGGTGATAACGAAAGAGAAAGAATATATTGAATAGTTTATGTGTAAACACAAGGAAACACAAAAAGGAAAATCCAAGAATTAGACTCTACATATTTAATTATGATAAGAAGAAGATACATAATTACAAAATATGCGTATATTTGTTCTAACTAACTATTATATGAGTAAATAGATGGTATTGATAAATTTTGAACCGTTAGAGTCAATTTTCAAAGTATTTTAGTTTAACTAATATAATTTTAAATTGAATTCTTAAATATACAAATATATTAAATACTCAGAATAATTCTATACTATTTTGAACAGAATCAGTTTCTCGGAAATTGTTTATTTTTGTCAGAGAATGATACCAAACTTTTTTCATATAAATAAATAATATCTTTCAGAATTAGTCGGTATTTATTTATTATTCAATTTGATGAACTCCAAATCAGAATGGGCAAATTGGACTTTTCATGTCCATTAACAGTGTTTCTGTGTCCTTGGAAAGATTTCTTGGTGTTCGACTTTCCCTATGTTATCTTTGTCTCTGCAACAGTTTATCAACTCCAATTTTCCCAAACAATAAATCAAAATGGCACCTTTCCTTGTTCTGCTTCTAATAGTCTCTTCTTTGAATCATGGGTATGCTCAATTTCATCCTCAAAACGAAGCTTTTATATCCCTGTCGATTACCCAAAATGGCCTTGACTTTGTGAAGGAGTTGCTGGTGAATAAGGCAATTTCCTCACTCATCTCACTTCAATTGCCAAATATTGAAAAGACTACGAAAATCCCAATTGTGGGTAATGTCTACATGGTGCTCTCCAACATCACAATTTATCATATCTATGTTCCTTCCTCGCATGTAAAGCCAGGGGAGACTGGAATTTCCATCACAGCTTCTGGGGTTACTTGTAATTTGAGTATGAATTGGTATTATTCTTATAGCACATGGCTTGTGCCTGTTGAGATCTCGGACAAAGGTAGAGCAGAAGTTCAGGTAAGAAATTGATCCTTTGTTTTGTTTATATCTTTATACATAGCGAGAATTTAATTGATTATATACTGTCTTCAGATTATAGATTGTCCTGTTAAGTTTGTTGGGCTTCATAACAACTATTTTGAAAGTTATATCTATGATGGTTTCTGATTAGTTGACAATTTAATGCATGTGTGTGTGCAATTACGTTTTGTGTAAGTAACAAAATTGTGTTATGTTAGTTGTTATTTGAAACGTCTCTCTATAGTGGGCGGAGGGGAGTTCTTTGGTTTACTTGTTGCTTGTTGTTTGGAATTTAAAGAGAGGTTTGTTGGAAATGGGATTCTTGATAACTAGTTTTCTGTGTGCTTTGTGATTTGAAGGATACGGTATCATTTTCAGTCGTGGGTTTTGGTATCTAGCAATGTTAACCTGTTTAATTATAAACTGTGCTATGGCATGCAGTATGCAATTTATGTGGTACCCTTGCTTTACTTATTTTGTGAAAAGTTTATATTCTTATATTGTTTGCATGGACTTAAAATGATGTCTGTTTTTTTTACTATTATTTCTGTTTCTATCTGTTCTTCACGGCTGAAATCAGAAAGGAATTTGATTAGTGCTACTGCTGGAAAGGTTAAAGGCATGGAAGTAGGACTTACATTGGGTTTGGAGAACCAAGAAGGGTCTTTGAAGCTGAAACTCAAGGACTGCGGGTCTAATGTTAAAGATATTTCAATAAAATTGGATGGAGGTGCATCTTGGCTTTATCAAGGGTATGTAAATGTCCATGTTAGATTCTAGCTCACAAAGGAACGTATTTTTTGTAGCATTATAGAACTTATGCTGCTAGCTGCTTATCCTTCCTCCTTTAAGCTTAGATGCCTTATTGCATGTTTTCTTTAAAAATATAATATTTTTTATTTTCATTTTCTATTTGAAGACAGAAAACTAAATCAAAATGTGGTGCCATTTTGTAATTAGAGCAAAAATAAGAAAAGAAAACAGAAAACATTTACTCAAAGAAAACTGTCCCTTACTTTTCCTTATTAATGTTTGCGTTCCATATTTCTTGCATATAGGAGTTTTCCCATGCAGCACTAATACAGTATTTGTTCGTCTAGAAAAGTCATAACCAACCACTTTGTTATGAATTTATATTTTAGCACTTACCAGTTACACACTCTACTAGTATGCAGCAGCACCAATACAAGCAGTCTCACTGGACAAGATAAAACTAGGGATAGAGTAAACCTCATGATCAAATGGCTAACCCCGTAGTATAGTATCTACTATACTGTACTTAGCTATTTGGTGCTCATGTGGGTATGACATATGTATTGAATCAATGTGAAGCTTGTCCTCCTAACCGTGTAAAATGTCTAGCCAATCAGATAAAGATGTACTCCAAAAAAGCTCATGGTTTTCCCTCTTGTAATAAAACATCTCTTAACCTTTTTTCCGAAGCATCTGTCTCAATAATTAGGTTTGGTGAATTCGGGGACTGCTAAGTGGGAAATGTTACCATGATAACTTTTTTAAGATGCTGGAACACTTCTTGTGCCTGCTTTCCTCCATGGAATCTATCTTTCTTTGTATGTTAAGTCAAATGTTTGGGGATTTTCTGAAAAATTGTATAGTGACCTGTCATGCCAAGGAAACCCCTCAAACCTCGGATGTCTCTCGCCATAGACCACGACCACTTGACCTCCAACTTCTTCAGATCAGTAGCAACTCTGTTTCCAGAGATTATGAATCCCAAATACTCCAGACGAAGCTGTCCAAGACTAATTTTTCTTGTCATGTTGCTGTAATATTTGTAGAACCTGGCTCAAATGAATGACATGCGTCTCCATGTTTTGTCTGTAAATCAAAATATCATTGAAGACAACAGGTATATGGTTCCTCAAGAATCGTTTGATAATTTCATTCATGAAGAACCATTTGAAGAGGGGTGTCTGACTCCAAAAGGTTTCACAAGGAAGGAACTCATATTTCCCCTTGTGTATGAAAGGTGGTCTTCTCAATATCCTTTTTCCACATTCTAATTTGATGTTAACCAGGCTTCAGATCCAATTTTGGAAAACACCTTATCTCTCCCTAATCATCTATGACAAGGATTGGAAACTTGCTGAGTATTATAATTTTATTCAAAGCCCTGTAGTCTACACAAAATCTTGGTCCTTCATCCTTTTTCTTAACTAACATAGTAGAGTTGGGATAAGAGCTAATATTATGTTCGATTATACCAGTTGCAAACATTCCTTAACTAGCACATTTCTGACTTTTGATAATGGGGGATACCTAAATGGTTAAATATTTGGAATGGCGGTTCCTTCTTTGAGGTGTGTGTCATCATGATCATGCCTTCTATTCTAGTAGGAAGCAAACCTACTGATGCTTCATCAAGATTCTCAAATTTGTGTAGAACCTCTGCAACAACTGTTGGAAATCTCCTCTTTTCCTCCAGCAGACTCAGTTATGGAATGGAAACCAATTACAAAATTATGTCCCTAGTCTTGTAGAGCATTCATCGTAGACTTAAGTGGAGCTGCTGACCCAGTTAATAATAGAGGTTATCCTATGAGTACTTCATTCTGTCCACCAACCTTGATCTTCACTGTCAAGTCTTCAAAATGGCTCTTATTTCAACCAACCCTTCTAACGAGTCTAAATAGAAAAAGGTTTGGTGGATTTGCATACTTAGCGACTCACAGGATACACCCTTGCATCATATCTGACTCCCTTTCCCTACTTCTACAAAATAAGAGGGGGTTTCTGTTATGGGAGTTTCAATTCTTCTACCAACTGAGTGGATATGAAATTGTGCATAGCACCACAATCTACTAATACTACTACTTGGAAATCCTCTAAGTAAATGACATAATACTGTGCATATAAAATTCCACAATTGTGACTTCTTCCCACTGATCATTCCCCACTCCATCTCCATCTCCTTCTCTTTTAGTTTCCAAATTTTCCAGCTAGTCTGGTGAAACCATACTCTAACATGATATTATTTAAAATATGGTGAATATACACTGTATGTTGTTGTAGTTAATGTTTTATGAAATATTGTTATTTGAAGTTTTCCAGCAGATTTAGTTTTTGTCATCACCTATTCACACATTCCATTGTCAACTTTATCTGGCATAAAATGATTCTATGGTTTTTTTACTTTTAATTTTGCTTCATATCTAACAGGATAGTTGATGCCTTTGAAGAGAAAATTGGTTCAGCAGTTGAAAATGCCATCACCAAGAAACTTACAAAAGGGATTTCAAGACTAGACTCATATTTGAAAAGTCTTCCAAAGGAAGTCCCGGTTGATGACCACACTTCTCTGAATGTAACTTTTGTGAATGATGTTTTATTAAGTGATTCATCTGTTGGATTTGAAACCAATGGGTTATTTATAGAAAGAAATCCTTCCCTACCTATTCTTGACCTCTACAACAAAATTTTGAAACTTCCAATTCTATGCACAAATTCATCAAAAATGATGGGAATCACTTTAGATGAGGCTGTTTTTAACTCCGCATCAGCCCTATATTATGATGTAAGTTTAGATGTTTGGTTATGATCTTAAATCATATATTTTCTTAAAATATTCTTTGTTTTGTATCATTGGATTGGCATCAAAGAAATTGCTTACTCTGTTCAGGCAAAATTTATGCACTGGATTGTAGACCAAATACCAGATCAATCTCTATTGAACACTGCAGGATGGAGATTTATTATTCCTCAGCTGTACAAGAAATACCCAAATCATGACATGAACTTGGAAATATCTTTATCTTCTCCTCCAGTTGTGGAGATTTCAAATCATAAAGCAGGTGCCAATGTATTTGCAGATATGACAATTGATGTTTTGGAAGAAGACGAAGTAATACCAGTGGCATGCATATCATTGGTAAGATCATTAGTATTAAACTAACTACATTTATCGCCATAGTTTATCTGTGTATTTTTATTCGTCACAATTCCAAATATTACTTGGTCTGCTAAATATTATTCCATGATAAATTCTATGGCTGGTGTCTATTAAAATGAGTTCAGCATACAATAAAAGCTATTAGATAAGTCGTTTTTCTATTCTAAAAGCTGAATTGTACAACTTTGAGCAGTTCTCTTTTATAAATTTTTTTCTATAAAAGGAAGCTAATACATAGCAGTCTTGTTAGAGTACTGAAAAATTTATTTTTGAACCTTGATAATCAATCTTCCTGGGATGTTTTTGGCTGCAACTATTTGTGTTTGCCCTGGGATACACAACCTTGATAATCATGAATATTTCTCAGTTTAAGGGATTGCTATCAATGATTGCTTTAGTTGATTCAAATACAAATACAATGACAAATTGGTAAGAATACATTTTGGTTTTCTATACCTCAGACTAGCATCTAGAAAGACTGAGTTTAAAGAACCAATCATTTGACCAGTTTACTTTGGTAGTGATTTTGGGACTGATTGTTATTCAATGAATTACTAAAGTCTTATATAGGTTCATTAGTATTAATAAGGTACTACTTTGTTTTTGTGTATCTGTGCACGGAATATATTTTATCCAGATACTATATCTATGTATTCAATCACTGGTGAACAGGTGACACATAATTAAAGAATAACCAGCTTAAAAATAACTAAAGCCAAGATTGAGTAGTAAACTATGTTGGAATATTAGAACTCTCATTGTTTTGAGAATCTTATGATATTAGTGATCTTACTTGAGCAGCAATCGGCATATACTAGTTATACTCTGCTGAATTATTAAGAACAAATGGGTATTAGTGCTTTGCATCTCATGGCATAACATGTCATATTTTCATCAAATGCCAATTATTCAGAATCCCTTCTCTCCTTTTCCCCCTAACCTTTTATCATTTAAAAATGGCATTGGAGCAGTGCCACCCTTCATGACCAAATCCTCTGACTAACAGCTGCTGAGGTCCTTGTTTGTTTTTGTAAATATATTGATCCGTTACAAGGATGACCATTATTGCTATATTACATCCTGTTTCCACAGGTGATTCAAGGTACAGGTGTGTTCAAAATCAGTGGAAACAACCTCGTTGGTGCTGTCAGATTGAATGACTTTCAAATGTCATTGAAATGGAGCAAAATTGGCAACCTGCGGATGTACCTCATTCAGGTGCCTTTATGTTGTGTATGACGCATAATAGTGACTGAAAATTTTATTTTATAACGCCTCATTGATAAAGGGTGTGTTGTGATTTCCTACTGCAGCCAGTTGTGTGGACACTTATTGAAACTGTCTTCTTGCCGCATGCCAATACTCGTCTAAGTAAAGGGTTACCTTTGCCCATCCTTCATGGCTTCATCTTACAAAATGCAGAGATAATCTTGTCAACTTCAAGACTTGCAGTTTGCAGTGATGTAGCATTTACAGAATCAAACAAGCGTTTCTCCTATTTCATTCAGTAGATGAAGAGTGTGTTGTTAATATTCATGGATTGTAAATATGTCAAACTATAAATCAAGATGATACTTCTACTTGTGCAATCTTGTTTGCTTTGTTAATTGCTAGGAAATGGAGTAGCCATCTATACAAACATAAACATTGATACAAATACTTGCATCTTCAGTTGTAAAATGTAGTATTTATTCCAATAAATTCATACGGATCAATACACAAAGTCTTAACATCATGTGAAAACAATGGATTTTCGTCACTCTCTGTATCTTATAATAATATTACATTAGATTTTAGAATTTTAAGAATTATTGTTAAAGAAAAGAAAAAAAATACAAAAATATGGGTGATTAGACCAAAACTCATATGTTAAAAAAAGATACATAACTAAATTATATTTATTCATAAAGAATTATAAAAACTGACTAGATGGTAGTCTTTAATAAATCTTAAATTTATCAACTTATTTACAAATTATAATTACTTAATTCTCACTAAAATCTATTCTCAATTAAAAAATTTAAAATAGAATCAAATTAAAAAACAGCCAAAAATATTATAGGCCTAACTTTACTATTAAACAATAATAATTTATACCATTATTAAAAGAGATGGTCTTTGTAGCTGTTTTTTTTATACATTTCCTTACAATTTTACTCTATGAAATACCCATAATAAAATTGGATTATTTTTGTATATGTTTTTTATAGACGTGTCTTTCATAATTTTAAACAAATTTTAGTAATACTTTTTATTTTAATCATTATTATAATAATTATTTGTTTTACTTTTTTATTTTTTATTACCATAAGTAAAATAAAAGTTGACACTCATGTTCCCACTAGGAAATTATAATAATATATCACAAAAGTAGAAGAATCCATTTTGTTAAAATTTGGAAATGAATAATTTAAAAGAAATAAAACGAAAATGTTTTCCGAAAAGTGGGAACGACAGTGTTTTGCGGGTTAACCTTATCTTCGAATTCCATCGCCAATGTCCCTGTGGTCCATTTAGACAGACACCAACATTTCTAAAACCCAGATTAAACCCTCTTTACTGTCCCACTCTTTCTATCCATCTCCATTCAAATTCATATGCAACAATGCATATTTCTCTTAGCAACTTAGCCTTCAAGACTCCTCAACTCTTCCCACTCCACCGACCCATTTTCCCTCCAAAGCTACTGCACCACCAAATTTCAACGCAAAGCCATGTCAATGTGCTGAAAGGGTCGGGGTATTTGTCCGAAATCAGCAAAAAAATTGATAACGAAGAGCAGTACCGGATAGCCCGGTCACAGGTGAACCGGAAAGTTCTGGACTTGGAAGGTTATTCCATTGAGGGCCTTTCAGTTGGAGGCCAAGAGACATGCATCATAATCCCTGAGTTCAAGTGCAATTTTGATATTGGGAGGTGCCCTAGTAGAGCTATTAATCAAAACTTCCTTTTCATTACTCATGCTCATCTTGATCACATTGTAAGGTTCTCCACTTTTGTCACCAATAACTTTCTATGGGGTGATGTTTTTTTTTTTGGATTCGTAGAAAAGGGGAGAAAGGGTCAATTTCATATTTTATTAGCATGGCCAGAAGGTTGTTTGGTATGAAAAAATATTATGTTTTTATTTTATGTTTTAAGTTTATATTGGAGATAATTAAGACATATAAATAGTAAAAAAGGTTATTTTCATAGTTTCTTATAAAACTTCTGAAAACTGAAAATAAAGTAAAAACACTGACATTTTTCCTTAATTAAAAGTGAAAACAGAAAACCAAGATAGAGAATGTTTTCTCAAACCAAACGATGTTTAAAGTCTTCTCTGTTAGAACTTAGGCCTATATGTGGCGGTGGCAAGGCTAATATTGATGGCATATACCGGCTGTGTTTGAATAAGTGCTCAGTCACATTGAATGTCAATCTAATGTGAGAGGAGGCTTGGGTTCAACATGCATTGGGAAATGGAATTTTGCTAAACCAAACACATTGTGGAAACAATTTACACAATGCTGGCCTTTTTTTTTTGGTTTTCACTGATCCTTGTGGTTCTTGTGATTTGTAAATGTGCATCCTAGTAATTTGTTTGTAAGTTTTATGTGTTCTGTTTATATTACTTTGGATGTTAACTGTAAATTTGGGATAAGCGTGCTATGATGTTGAATAATTTAGGGAGGGCTGCCAATGTATGTAGCTAGCCGTGGTTTGTTCAATTTGAAACCTCCCACTGTGTTTGTCCCTCCTTGCATCAAAGAGGATGTTGAGAAGCTGCTTGATATTCACAGAACAATGGGCCAGGTTGAATTGAATGCTGAAGTGGTTGCCTTGGATGTGGGTATGTGTCATTTGTCTGTTGTTAATGATCAGGAGACAACTTCAAGGAAATGATATGCAAAGTTTGATTTCAGGGGAGACATATGAGATACGGAATAACCTTGTTGTCCGACCATTCAAAACGCAACATGTTATACCTAGTCAGGTATCTTTCAACCAACCATTCTGTAGCTATTTTCTTTTAACTGAAAGGTGTGTTATATCAGTGTTGGAAGTTACCTCATTCTGTGTACTAAAACTGTTGAACAAAGAATTTGACACAAAATTTAACAGGCTTTGGCTTAGCATATTTTAGTCGGCCATCACAAGAAAACACGTACTTGTTTTATGCAGGGTTATGTAGTCTACTCAATCAGGAAAAAATTGAGGAAACAGTATGCCCACTTGAATGGGAAACAAATTGAGAAATTGAAGAAGGGGGGTGCCGAGGTTTGTGATAGCTGGAACTCAATTTGGATCTAAATCTTCTTTGATCCTTACCTTTAATGAACTGTCCTTTCTAGATTACGGACACTATACTATCTCCTGAGGTGGCCTTCACCGGTGATACAACACCAGATTTTATGCTTGACCCATGCAATTCTGATGCATTGAGAGCGAAAATTCTCATAACTGAGGTATAGTACAATCTTTTAATGATATGGGTACAATTATTTTATCTCCTAGTTCAGTGGACTTTGAGAATTGATAGTATGATCATCTGAAATCCTTAGAAATAGAGAATAAAAAAAGAGGTTCAGGAATATATGTTGTCAAACTTGTGGATTGTTAGAGGAGAGTAAGAGGGATAACAAAATCCGGGAATCGTAACTCGAGTCATAAGAGGTGTGTGCACAGTCTAGAGTCTCCTTTGTTTCTGATTTGTGAATGGATGGGAACCCTAGCTGAACAAAAGGGTCACACGAGTGTTGGGCTTTGCTTTTGGGTCAGGTCAGGTCGTTTTTAAGCCAACAAATTGGTTGTCGAACCCTAGCTTCACAAGAGGGGAATGATCGATGTGGTGCATGATCCCGTGATTCGATGAGCAACATCATCATCTTGCAGTGATCCACACCTCCCCCTATCTGCGTCAGCTTTCAGCGGCATCTTTATGCACAGGATTGCCTGAGTTTGCGAGTTTACTCAGGATTTTAACAGCGTTGCAGGAATCAAGTATGGGACAATGTCTTAAAATGTACATGTAAGAAGTTTTAGCATAAAAACAGTCTTCCAAGTTTCATAAATGGCTTTTTTATTTAACTATTCTTTGACTAGTACTTTAAGATGATCATATTTACAACTTGAGGTATTTCATGAGAATTTTTAGTTAGCTTTTTCTTTTGCGCCTGGTTAGAGTTAAATTGGAAGGAATGAAAACAGATAGTGAAAAAGATGATATTATAATTTTTATGGTTTTCAGTTTATTGATAAATGATAATTAAGAGGGGTCTTCTCTTTGATGGATATAAGGAAAGATTGCAGGCCCTTATTATTTTAGGTATTTTGGTTATGATTTTCCTGGTCACTTTCTCCATATGTTTTTTCTTGCAGATTCTTATCATATTCTTTTATAGTCTTCCTTTATTCTTTATCCCAATGGGAAAAGGAAGAACGAAGGGGAGAGATAAGGATTTTCTGCTTGTCATTCTTTTCTCTCATTGAAATCTCTTTACTTTTATATAATTTTTGCTTGCCTGTACAAAAGTGAAGATAGAATGAGAGAATGGTGAGCGGCTACAAGAAAAAGTCCTGTCTGTCAGTAATAAATCATAATTTCTGATTTAATCTAATTTTGGATTTTTGTTTGTTCTTTTCTTTCTTCTTGTTTATCGTTTATTGTTTCTTCTCTGTTCTTTCTGACACTTAACCGTGATAAGATCAATTTGTATTAAAATGTAAACATGTTTTAATTGAATACTTAAGGTTTGTCGTCCTCTTTGTTATGTTGTTGTATGATGTATCAGAATTATCAGAGCCACCTAAGTTCATTTCATCGGTCTTTTAGACATTGGGTCTTGGCTTACTTGACAAACTAGGAATAAAACTTCTCAAAAATTGCTATTGCCATCCTTTTTAGTGTGCTCTTACTTCTTTTTTGCTATCTTAATTTATCTTTTTGTTTTGATTGCTTTGCTTGTTTAAACTCTTTTAATAGGCAACTTTCCTAGATGATTCATTCAGCATAGATCATGCCCGGCAACGTGGTCATACACATTTATTTGAGGTATGTAACATGTTTCATTCTTTCATGGCTACTCTGTAGTTAGCTCGACAAATCAAAGATGCACAAAGGCCAACTTTGCAGCCATGCTTGCCCTTTGTCTTTTATTTTGCTGTCACAAAAGATGAGTTGGTGTTCATGTTAGTATAGCTATAGTTATAATATAATCATATATATCATTATCTTTGTATTGTCAGCAGCTTTTTTTGGCCAAATGTTACAGAATAGTTCAACTAAGTTCATTGCTTTTCTAAGGCCAAGTCGTAGACCATGTTGCATTCATGAGTCAATCTTGTACCCTTTGAAGATATTAAAAGTCTTTACCTGCTCAGACAAATTCACACCTTTTCTTGGTGATGAACTTATTTCAGAATGTCGACTCTACTGCATAATATATTGTGGAATTCCTGAACGGTAAACTTATGATATGTATGTAGATCATTGCAAATGCTGAGTGGATTCGCAACAAAGCAGTTCTGTTGACCCATTTTTCACCAAGATATACTATAGAGGTAATGCTATATTTTTCCTTTTAGTTTTTTTAACTTGCAAGTTACATCCCTCAAGTGCTCATATTTGCATATTAGAAGCAAATCTCCAAAATTTGTGATAATCATATTTAAAGTTTTATCTCAACAATGTGTAATAAAAGTATGTATCAAAGGTTAGTACATATTACTGAAATACAATCCCATTTCTGATCAAACAACACCACCAAAACCTCTTAAGGAATTATGTAGAAGTTTTTGTTTTGATAAAGAAAAATCAGTGAATAAAATTGGCATTTGTTTTTAATTCCTCAGGATATTCGTCAAGCTGCTTCAAAGTTGCAGTCCAGGCTGTCTGCTAAGGTGGTTCCTCTCACAGAAGGCTTCAAATCTATGTACACTTGACAATCAAAAGTCAATTCACTCTTCACCATTATCAGTATCAAGTAGAGGACAGAAGTGTCACTAGATGTATCTACATTTCTCAGCTTATTTCATGTAAATTAGGGAGGTACATTTGTTTTTGGTTTTTTCTTAACTTGTTAGCTTTCAATTTATACCTATGTAATTTATACAGCATTAAAGTTAATGTTTTCCCAACTTCGTTTCCTATGTATATGCTTTATTGGTTGATAGATAGAGAATTATACATGGTTTTGGTCTGTAATGATTTATGTAGTTTTTTTTTTATGTTTGGATATATAAATTGTCTTGATTAAACATTAATTCAGTCCCTGAAAAAATTAATTAACCTAATTTGGTTGCTGAAAAAGAGAAAAACTACCACTTCTTTTTATGTGACTTTTAATAAAATTCTTCTGTAGAGGCTGCAACCCCACTTATTCATTCAGCAAAAGGAGAAAAGCCTTCAAATAGTATTTTGAAATTATAAACATGGAACACAATAGTCCTTTAATAATTTTCTTTCACCTTTTTTACATAACTAGTTTGTTGAAGAGAAAATCACATATCATTAGACCTTAAACATTATTAGTGACCAAAGTTGATTCTTTAAAATGTTAATTTTAAGTAGTTCTTGTATCTATTATCTTAACACAAATATTTTATTTTAATCATGTTTATTTAGAGAAACTATATTTGTATGTGTAGTATGGAAAAACCTATCATAATCATAATCTCTTCCCTTGAAAAAAAGAAAAGAAAAAAGGAGAGTCATAATCATGTCTTCATTACTTTCCAATCATCTCAGAATATATTCCAGCAGTCATTTTGTTCCTGTTCCATGTAAAGATAAAGTACACCATCATCTCACTAAAGATAACTTGTACGTTACTTCTTTTGTTTTTCTTTAATTGTACCTTCTTCAAAATCATGTGTCTCATTTGTCCCCTCATAAAGGGTACTCAAACACAATCTAACAGAAAGAGCATCCAATTAGACTTATACTTTTGGATTGGAAATAGGCTACTTCTCTTTCTAATTACATAGTGTTGAATTACATTTGGAAGTTAATAACCAAAATTTGACCATTATTGGTCCTCTGCATTAATTTCATGCACAGTAATGAGTGTTTTACAAACATTTGGTTTTTAAAACTATTTAAAGGGTTTTTATATCTGGTTTAAACAGTTTGGCTTAAGCTAAGCTAGTTTAGGATGATGGGTGCAATTTGCAAGAAATTAAAGCTTGATTAGGATTATCTAAGTTAATGCTACACCTAAACCTTAAACTCTTCATATAGTGAAGCTAGTTGTAACTAGATAAAATTATTAACATCAATTAATGTAAGGGACTATATTAACTACTTATTTAAAATAAATTGATTTTTTTTTGTTAAAAAGACTAAATATTAAACATAATTTATATCTAAATGTAATTATTTTAAAGGTAAGTTAATAATAGAATTATAACCAACTCAGAGTAGTATACTTTAGTTCAAGATTATTGATAAATATAAATTTAGAACTTGTCAAATATTTCAATAAAATCCATAAAAATTGCAATTTTTAATGAATTTTAATTAATAATAAATTGAATGTTTTATTAGTATTTATTTAGAAATTAATATAGACTTTCATCTATTAAAAGAATATTTCTCTATCTATAACTAAATACAAAACTTATATTATAACTATGTGTATAATTTAATATAAATTTAAACAAAAATGCTGACAAATATTTTTTTATGGAACTTTATTTATTTATCAGTCAATTAAGATTAATTTAAAATGAAGTATGATATATCTACGAAAAAATTTTAAATACTATTTATAGTTACTCGTGCCACACACACATACATATTATATTATATTATATTATATTATATTTTATATATATATATATATATATATATATATATTACGATATAATAATATAAAATTTATATATGTAAATGAAATTCAAATATTATTTGTAGTACCTGGTATAAAAAATATATGAAGATGTATTTCTCAATATAATTTGGATATGAATATATATGATTATAATTGATTAAATAATTAATAAATATTCAATAATCAATCGTATCTTTTATTTATTCAAATATTTTTTGAAATATTTTAATCTAATCTTAAAAGTTTATAAGTAAGTGAATTTTTTCTCCGATTCCATCAACAATTCAATTATCAATTGTGTTTCTTTTGAGTGAGAACATTTGACTCCAATGTTGGAATCTAGATATTCCTAGACTATAAGTCTTATGGTGCTTACCATAAGAAGATTGTTGAATCATCATCACCAAAGTCATTTAAAAATAATCGAGCATCACATCTAATCAAAGTAATACGAAGTCGTTTGACAATAACAACTATCATTATAATGTGAAGTTGGTTGAAAATAAGTGACTATCACACCATATTAAAGTAGTAAAAATCATTTGAAAATACACTACCAACACACTAATCCGAAGTCATTTGAAAATAAACGATCATCATATCATATCAAAGCAATAAGTCATTTGGAAATAAATGACCATCATAGTAATTTGAAGTGTTTGAAAATAAATGACAATCACATCAGATCAAAATAGTATAAGTCACTTGAAAATAAATGACAATCATAGTAACATGGAGTCGTTTGAAAATAAGCAACAATCACATCAAATCAAAGTTTTACAAGGTTCACATTGGATCAACACAACACAATCTTACAAGTTGTTTTAAAATAAATGACAATCTCAATGTAATCCAACTTTTAACAAATTGTTGGTGTTGAGGAATAAAAGGTAGACACTAAAATAAGAGAAATAAAATACTAAATAGAAAAATATATTAAGTGAAACAATGTAGAGCAAAATATTCTTGTGAATAGAAAATATAATATTTTTTTTCACTGCTTCTTTTCAAATGAGAATACAATCTCTCTAAATAGTCTTACAATAGACTTCTCAAAGTCATTCAAATTTCAAAATAAATTGATGCCCTTTTGGTGATTGCTAAATGAATTCTCTTCATTTGATGGTTGGTTCTTCCAGTTCTTCTTTTTTTATACCTGTTGTAACCTTGATGTTTGACTGGTAAGACTCCTTCTACTGCTCCATCTTGTCTCAAGGCTCTTCTTTGTTCTTGTTCTTGTAAAGCATTTAAAAGTTTTGTAAGAAAAATCTTTGATAGGTTCTTTGTTGTACTCTACTAACCTCACAGATCCCTCAAGAAGATAACTCTAATACCAATTGTCAATTGTCGATGTTGAGGAATAAAAGGTAGACGACAAAATAAGGAGAATAAAATATTGAAGAGGAAAATATATTAAGTAAAACAAAGCAGAGCAAGATATTCTTGCCAACAGAGAATATAATTTTTTTTCACTGCTTCTTTTCAAATGAGAATACAATCTCTTTACAATAGACTTCTCAAATTCTACCTTCTCTCTCATAGTTGAATCAAAATAATTTGGCGTATAAAACAGAACCAGATCAATTCAATCCTTAGAGGCATTCAAAGTTAAATTGAATAAAAGATAATGAGTAATAAATATGTGATTTCATACAGTAAAAGACAACTTAATATTAATTAATCATGTTACATTCATTACATTCAATAATTATGTCATAAATTATACTATTATAACAGTATAATTTAATCATTGACTACCCGGTCAACAAAATCCTTAGCTAAATCAAAATTGAATAAATTCAACTCCATAAAAAGTCGTGAAACACCAATCACAAAAGATAGTGTTGAAAATATAATCTTAAAACTAATTATTCAGGTAGAATGTTCAAACTTATTTATTCATCAAATCGGTCCAATTGTACTTTATTTATGGATTTCAAGCTTAAAAGACTTATTACTGATCGATATTCAATGTATATGGAGATGTATTACATCATAATAACATAAAACCCAATCAAATTGAATACGTACTTGCATATATTTTTATTTATTTTAATTATTTTTAAAAATATTTTGACCTAAACCCAATTTTGTTCACACAAAGTAATCACTCAATTCTTCTAATTTTTATACTCATATTTTATACTTTATATTATTCTTAATAACATGAAGGTCAAGAATATTTTTTCAAACTCTATCACAACTTGGACATTCTTAAATATATCAACTTGATTTCTTTAAAATATATTCTTTTTCACATTAAAATAGTCTAATGCTGTTTAAATAAGAATCATTCATGTTGAGATATTTAGAGGTGGTATTATATTTGGTAAGTTAATTTAGGAACACTTTTCTATATAAGCTGAACCATAGTTTTGAGTCCACATCGTATCTAAGACTTATATTTGTGGGGCAAAGGAAGCACTTGATTCATCAATGAACAGCCTCTTGACATTATAGTTTGACTATGATATGCCAGACAAACAACACATCAACAAATGGATAAACCTCTTCACAACAAAAAGTCTGTTAATGTATAACTCAATATTTTATTTAAATTCTTTCAAATTTTGTCTTAAAATACAAGTTATATATATAATTATTAAAAAAAATATTATTTTCAAAATTTTGGTTCAAAATAAGATTTATAAAGGTTGAAGCTCAAGCTGACTTGCATATGGCAAAAGGCTAACTTGTAATTAAACATTATGCAAATCCCAATAAAAGTTAAAAAGTTAAAGGTACCATAACAGTTTACCTCTACTAAATATTCTCCAAGGAAGAGTAGCATTTCTTAGGAACCAAACCACAAGTTCAAACATAGTCTATTTTTTGACAAAAAGTACAAACAATCCATAAAAATAAAATAAACAAGACTTCAATATAATGTGGAGGAAATTAATATAGTAACTATGTTATTCACAGTTGGTCCTCTTTTCACTTATCACAAATACATCACTTTTAGTTTTTTAAAGTGATTATAATTTAACTAGTGGAAACATAGTCATGTACATATGTGTTCATGTAATAAAAAAAATACTATAATGAAAAATGATTATTAATTATATACTAAAATTATAAAATAAATAACATAAGAAATTATATTTTATTAATTTTTGTAATATTATAAATGCAATGAAAGTGATTATAATTTTTCATCCTAATAAAGATGACTTAAGGTTTATAGCTATTTTATAAATCAATAAAATCGATTTAAATTGTGCAAAGAAAGACCTGTTCCACAAACGCAATAATATATTTTAATTCTTTAATCTCTTGTCAGTAATATACTGGTTTTGATTTTTTTTGACTAAAGTTTTGAAAACAAAATTGGATATGGAAAGAAAAATCTAGACTTGTCATTGTTAAAACAGATTTTGGACAAGATTATTTATTAAATTAAAGTTAGAGAAAGAATCTCGGAAATAAAAATAAAATAATTGTGTGAAAAAAATCAAGTTGTTCTCAGCCAATTAAAAGACGTCACTGTGACCAATCATGATTGAAGGTTTTTACAGTCTGAATGCATGTTCACATTTGTCTAAAAACAGAAATAGGAGAAAAAGGAGGAGAAAAAGGGTTTGGAGTTATGATGGAAGATAATGATGATTATTTACCTGAAACTGAGAGGGTTGAGTGTTAGGCAAGTTGTGTTTTTACCAGATCTATTCTCATTTCTAGGAGAATAAGAAACCTGGATTGTTCATTTCACGTGCCAACCCAAAATCTGGAAGCCCCCAAAATCCATCAACTAATAAGTGTACCCAAGAAATTCACGGCTGTGTCCACCATCATCACCATCACCATCATCCAATCCAACCAAATCCCTCCTCTCTATAATTACTATCAAACCATTTGTTAATGTTTTTCCCTTCATCAAAATCCAGTAGTGCAAACCAATGAGTGTTCCCAGCTTAAACAGATACATAGATTGTAGTCATGTCCTAAGTTCATAACACTATTATTAAATCAAACTTACAGAAACCAAGCTTCCATATAATTTCTCTTTCTTTCCTTTCTTTCTTCTCCTCTTGTTTTCACACCACACCTTCTCTCCTCCCTTTTGCCAAAGCTCCCGTCTTTCCCTTTTTTCTCGATCTGGGTGCTTGATTTTTTCACGTTTGATTCATTCTTTCTGTTTGGGTCTCTCTCCACCTCCAAAAAGATCCAATTTCTTGCTCTGTTTTGTTCCCAATCCCTTGTTTCTTGATCTGGGTCTGAAGGAAACAAGTGTTGTCGTTCAATTATGAGGAAGAGGGAGAGAGAGAATCCTTGTGGGGTATGTGGCCACTATCACAAATATGAAGAAGGGGAAGTGTGTTCGATTTGCGGTCACCGGATTCCAGTTGGATCGGAGAAAACCTCAATACAAGTTAGTGCTTTTCCTTCTGTGATTCTGCCGGAATTTCTTTACCTAGGAAGCTACGACAACGCATCACGCTCGGAGCTTCTCAAGACACAGGGGATTTCTCGTATACTCAATGTATGGGGTATTATTGTTATAATCTGTGATTGAATATCATTCTTTTGATTTTGATTTTAATGCTCCAATGATTAAGTATGAATGTATGCATGTTTTGATGTTTGCTGTGGAATTGGGAGTATGCTGATAGGTTAAATGTTATGAGGTTAAGTGGATTATTATGTGTTTGGGTTTTCAGTAATAATTGAGTAATTGAAAGCGAAGTGGTTTTGGTTAACATTTTCATTACAACATACTTATAATTTCTAAGTCATCAATGCATGGGAATATTGTGGTTCTTGCTAGAAAATGTGTTACTGTTATGAAAACTACAAAATCCTTGATGTTATGTGTCTTCTTTTAAGATCTTGGTTTCAAGTTAAACATTTAGTTGTTGAAAGATTTTAGATTCAGAGAAGAGTAATCATCAAATTTCTGGAGGATTTTGAATTGCAGTTTGGCAGCCAAATTGGTTCCCATGGTGGTGACATTATGAATTAATTCAGTCTATGGACTAACATGACTGAATAAATGCAAATTCATGGTTCTTAAGCTCAACAATCACCTTCTTTGGATGGGCTGATTGCACATATGATTTTTTTAGTGTGGAAAATCTGGTGGAAAGCAGTTAGTTCTAATTGGACATAGCAAGAGGTGACTAAAAGTAGAATGAATTTGAGTGATATTCAACGATTTTTACATGGTGTATGTCATTTTTATCTTGTTCATAGGTTTTGCACCTTAAACCTGCATATCCAAACTTCTTGTCGGTTTATTTTTTTGTAACACCTTCGAATAATCTATTTTTGCAGACTGTTCCTTCTTGTCAAAATCTCTACAAGAACTCATTTATCTATCACTGTCTACCAGATGATAAAACTTTACCATTTGATGAAGCAATTCAGTTTCTAGGTATTTTCCTTTTTGTCCATTTAAAATTTCTACTTATCTTTACATTTGCTCAGGTGCTTCTTTAACATGGATTTGCAATTTTTTATAAATAACTATCAAATGTGATACTTGTACTTGCTATTGGAACATTGGCCATTATCTTCATGCATAATACTAGTAAATGATTTGCTTTGTGGACTTTTACCTGTGTTCACTTGCTCATCTGCTTTATAGTGTTTTGATCCTTTTTCTGAAGGAATTTCTCTATGAATCATCTGGTCAATTTATATTTTTATACTATCAAAAAATAAAAAATAAGCAGTAAATTAAAAGGAAAAGACCATTGTAGAATCACATAGACATTAGATATTTGTTCTTCACTTACTTAGTAATAGGAAATCAATAAAGGTCTCGAAAGATATTCCTTATTCTTTTATGTTTATGAACCAGTCTACTCCACTATACATGAACCAATCTCCTACACTTTATTATCAATTATTGCCCACTCCACTAGTTCTCCCCCTTCCGATCTAAACATTGCCTAAAATTGCAATTTCCCTTTCCATCCACTTTTACCTATGTTAATGTTTTTGCTAGTTCTCTCAAAAGGGCCTTCTTAGAGTCAATGTTGAAGGAGATTCCTTCAACAATTTGATTATTTGAGAGAATCTCCACCATCTATAACTCTATTCCAGTGGTTCCTTATAATTTTCTCATCATGGGCATCTGCATCCCTGACTATAGGTTTTTCAGACTATGAAACTTTCCCAACAGTGCATAGTCAGGTTGGTAAGATAGAAAGATTTAATCTATTTTCTTGTCAGTGAGCACCTTCCTGATTGTTTTACTGAGATAAATGCCATGGTGAGGGACCATAGTAGTAATTAGTGAATAGAGGTATGGAGTGACAGCCCCCAAAAGTGCAATAGTGGGATGACTGCCATTTTGAATCCCATATACATTACAAATCTATATATGCTGAAAAATAAACAAAATACCTAAAATTTGAAACATGGCTGGCAACAAATGGAACAGTTTCTTTGTATCTTTTTGCAGTGTAATGCAATTAGTATAAACATTAAGGAAACAAGTTTAACATTCATCACTCTGGAAATGCAAGCAAGTTCTGTGAGAAAATAGAATGTATTTGAATAGAAAATCTCATCATGTCTGATGAGGTTAATCTTTGTCTTAAAAATTGACGAGTCAAACTTGGGTGAAGCAAGGGACTTGGTTGGTGACAACAGATACCGTGCAAGCACAAGGGAAAGAGCTGTTGTTGGTGCATGTGTGAAACCTTGGGGATTTGAAGCTGGGCTTGGTGTTGAGGAGAAAGTGTAGAAGCTAGGGTTGACTGAGTGTCAAAGAAGAAAGGGGTTCAGAATATAATGTTATAGATTTTTCTAATTTTACCCCATTAAAAAGCATAAAACAACACTGAATAAGGGGGTGAGATTGTCTTCTTGCCTGTAACACTTGGGGCAGCTGGTAACAGCTGTGAAGGGCTCTATTTGTGCTGTGATTGGTGCAGGACCTTGACTAGAAGACATGACAAAATGACTTAACCGGAGTGGGACCTTCCTGCTATAGTGCTGTGAATGTGCTGTATTGACTACTCTCTTGAATGAATTTTAAATACAGTATACTGTTTTACACGAACAAAACTGTTATTTTTACTGCACATTACTTTGATACCAATCGTAGGTATAAAAGGACAAAAGAAAAGCATTCTGGAATTGCATGTAGTCTGAACTCTGTAATTATAAGTTTTTCCTAGTGAACTTGTTCTTTTAATAATTGGTATTGAATGTTGGTTGATAAAGGGCGAATTAGAGCATAAACTCTGTTTGACAAAGATGGGCTTGTGGCAGATGAGTGGACGTACAAAAACTAGATCAGGAATGAAGGCATTAGAAAGAAGGAAACAGTAGGACCTATTGAGGAAGAGATGGTAAAATCTTGCATAAGGTGGTTTGACCTTATAAGAACAGTAGAGGAACTAATAAGAAGATTTGATCTGGTGCGCAGAGGAAGTCCAAGCAACACTCTAATTGAGCCTAAATGGACCTTCCAAAGACTAGGTTGATGGTCAAACACAATTTGTTCCTTTTTTTATCATTATTTAGGTTCTTATTGTCCTTAGAGTGATAACATCCACATAAAATACATGTTAATGTGATTCATGAGTTGCAATTTGAGCCCTTGCACCATGAATACAGATTGCAGAGTTTCATTTTGTCTTCAGAGTTGCGTTCTGAGTCATTAGAATTGTAGGAATCTTTACTTTATCATAGTGTGATAGACCAAGGCAGTGAAGGATGGAATCTTCTTGGTGGAGAGGTGCATGATTATGGTTTTTTGAAAAGGTGCTCAAATGTGTTACATGCTGCATAGATGGAAAGGTGATCAAGGTTTGTGGATTCTCTGATGCCGATCATCCTCTTTTTGGATAGCCTGACACTGTTTGTAACCTTTTCAAGGTTGATATTAGGTGAAAGACACCCAAGATCTATAGATCTGAAATGAACTTCTGCCATGGTGTGGGAAAACAAAGGGATGACTGAAAAAAAAGTTTTTTGTTGAAAATTTGTATTGATCAATGCTGGGAGAGAGAAAATTACAAAGAACCCCAATAATGTTCCTGTAAAGGAAATAAAAATATTATTTGTTTATACACCATTTTAAAAATTTCCTTTGTCAAAAGTATATTTTAATTTATTTTAGTATTTGATCATGAATCTTATGGTTCGTGATACGTTCTGATTCATGATTCAAAAAATAGGCCTTTTGATTCACAATTTGATAACTAATGTTCCTGGGAACATGTTTTACTCTATCCTAAATCGGCACTCAATGTCTACGCCTTAACAAAATTGTTTTATCATAGGTAACCTTTTGTAGTTTTTCACCAAGTCCCTCACCATGCCCTTTGCCTTTTGTTTGCTAATCTGGCCCCATCTTTATTCCTCCACTATTGTTGATAGTGGACAAGTGGGCATGTTTACACAAGTGTGTATGGGTTTGTATTGTAACATTTGATGCATTTCCATCATCGTATAATTAATCTTTAATAAATTCTCTAGTGTATAAGGCTTTATTTGAACTTGCTATCTCTATAAATCTTTTCCTCATTCAGTTTAGTTTAAATGGTTGTCACTTGTTAACATTCCCAGATTGAGTTGGCCTTTACGTTATTTTTTTTGCGTATATTTGTCTTCCAGAATATAATCGATGTAAATGTTGACAATATTAATGGAATATTAAATATAAGTAACACTTCTTATGCAGTTATTCCCTGAATTGAGTTATAACATTTGATTTGGCTAATTAAAATTAACTGAGTAACTGGTAATAATGGATTCTTTGTCTTAACTTGACATACACTTTTCTCTTATATTTCTTCCTTTTTCTCCCTTCATAATGAAGCAAATGCCGTGTGCTTCCTTTGCAGAGTCATGTGAGAAGGACAAGGAGCGTGTTCTGGTTCATTGCATGTCAGGGAAGAGTAGGTAAGATATTGCTGCAACGTGCTATAATAAACATGTCAGTGACATTTGGTGCTGGTTAGTTTGAATCAGTTAGTGATGATGATTCTCAAAATACAAAACGGAATTGATAGAGATTATTGTACTGCAGCCTTTCAATGAGGATGTAATATATATAAATGTTAAATTTTCTGAATCACGCCGTATCCAACAACAGGTCTCCAGCTATTGTGATTGCATACTTGATGAAGTCCAAAGGATGGAGACTTGCACAAAGTTATCAGTGGGTAAAGGAACGCAGACTTTCAGTTGAATTAACTCAAGGTATGTATCTTTATTGTATCCAGTTTTGTTCCAGTATCCAGTATAGTCATCAGATTTCAGTGCTTGGTAATTGAGGACTTTTCCGGTGAAGTTATTTATCTGAAGATCATTATGGAAACTTAATCAAAATATTCAACTGAGTTAATACTTGATATTGGTTATTAAAATTTAGAATGGAAGAAAGGCTAAATTGGTCACAGAAGGAAATTGACTTTTTTCTGTTTAGATTAGTGATGAATTATTAACAGATCATGTGGGTAAGTTGTTGTAATTTGCGTGTTTAAGATTGCTTAGAAATTACCGAAGACTTGCTTCGGATAACCCCCCCTCTGAAAATATCAACATGGATTTGCTTTCGAGGTGAGAATTCTCCCTGTTCCATCATCCCTGCCTTGAAAACTAGCATCACATTTTTGTTCGAGTTTATGGTGGTTTCACTACATTCATATTCATAGTATTCTCATTCAAAGTTCAGTCCCACTCTTTCACATTATGGTAGTCTATGTTTGCTGTTTTATGGTTCTGTTATCCCACTGCAATTTTGAAGCCATTTGCTGGAGAGCATGGGATAAAACCACCTTATGACTTCGGGTGGCCATAGGCTGCCATAATGGTTTTCAAAATTTTCAGAGGTAGATAAGTATGGTTGCCTAACCCTCAAACTATTGTAAATATGAAAGATTGACAAATTACAACATTAATATTATTGTATTTTTCCTTTTAACTTTCATTAATCTTGTAATTTGGCTGCCTCAGTAAATATTTTATCTGGCTTGTGGTAGACACTTACGTTGATCCAAGGGATACCCATCTTCTCCCACTTTCTGTTGAGTCCTTCAATGAAAACTCACTGCCCACTTATTTTGAAATTAAAAAGAAAAAAAAATTGCACTTCCATCACTTGTTTGGCGAGGAACCCACTAGTGTTTTTCCTTCGAGTCCTGTGTTTTCCAGCAACCCACTATTGGTTTTTGTGGGTTAGGTTCCAACAAAACTCATTCTCTGTGCCTGCCCTTGGCTGCCATAGGTCTGATTCATAAGTTTCTGTTTTTACCGTTATGTACTACATTTCACGGGTCACATCCCACTAAATTTAGTTGCTTGAGTTTGTTTTTATTGTTCCATTCTAGTAATCCCATCATTTTATGCGTAAAATAAATGGTGTCTGTCCATGTTCTTCCAAGAAAATGGGGCATGGTATAAGTTAGTTATCTCATATACCACTTATATTTGCTTTCCCAAGATATTATTTTTGGGATCATCCAGGATTTTGAATTGACAACTATATGTATGATTGACATGCATGTTTACACCATGACCATATCTTCTAAATAAAGCAACTATCTTCAGTATGTTGTTACAAAATTGAAGGTTTTCGCCCTTTTGCTAATAAACATTTGGACTTGCAAAGCCAATTATCATCTTTCTAACATGCGTGCTTCCTTAACGTAGGTGTATACCAGCAACTGCAAGAGTATGAGCAGAAGATCTATGGACCGATGGATAGTGGCAGCTCTCTGCTTCCCAATTTCTCGCCTACTGTGCTTCCTTCAATTAGCTTTGGTTTCCCAAAGATCCATGATCCTGCTCAGCCTCCTTCCTTCAGCACTGCTGGAACTCCTTCAATCTTTGCCCGACCAACCTTAGAAGTTTCTCCTACAGAGTTTACATTTGGCGCTGGACCGATGCAGAAGAATGTGGCTGGAAGTCCCTTCAATGCCAATCAAACAAATCCAAATGGTACTGATATCCAAATGGATGGTTCTTGATTCTCACCACCCACATGTGTGATTAAGCTGCTTGACAAATTGGCTTGTGGTAAAGTTTACAGGTACCAGGCTAAGTCAAGGTGCAATAATCATAAGTGACTTGTCAATTCTATACCAACTTCTTTTTTCCCTTGTTTTTCTCAAATCTTTTCATAGCTATCTCTGGTTGTAGTATTGAGTTACAGCATATTTTACTGGTCTCAGTAGATCTGCGCAACAATATCCAGTTTCTAATAATTACAAGCAAAATCTTATCTACAAACTATACAATAGTAAACAATCCTCTGTTTGTTCTGAAATATACAAAACTTTTACGGACAAGTTTTTGAAATTCATTATCAAATTTTCACCTTTATTTTTATGACTTTGCCAAAAAGTAACCATGAATGTGATATTTCGATCTTACTTAGTTCTGATGCAATTCACGCGGAATCGTGTCCATTTCTCCACTTATTATGCCTTACCATCACCATTAACATTATTATTCACTGTATCATTTTCCACTTATAACCAGACCCAGCTCAATAATATTCGGTGCATTAAACTCATGTTTCTTCGTATATAGCTTATGTCTACCAACAAAAGCCTTGTCCATTCATTTACACAGTACCAGGCAATCATCATTGTTCTGTCCTTCTCTCGAGCTTCAAAAACCCTTACACCTTCAAATGTCTACGTCACATCTCTAATTACAACAAATTTAATTTCTAAACCTTGGAAATAATACTACCTTCTTTTCTCCCAAGGCTTCGCTTAGTCTTCTCTTTCATTTTTTGCAGTGTGTGGTATTATTGATAATAAGTTTAGTTATATCAACTTTTTTGCTCTTATGTTCTTATAGACTTCATTTTTTTTAAGAAAAAGTAATATAACTCAAGATGGGACACTTTTTCAAAAATTGTTAAAATGAAAATTAATTATGAACTCTTTGCCGTACCTTGTATTTGAATAAGAATTTTTACAATTTTTTAGGAAATTCAAAAATATTAAATTGAAATTGTTTTCTTTTTAAATTGTTTAATTTTTCTAAATTTTTATTTGAATAAGATAATTTAAATTTATTGATTTTTTTTAATAAAATGTTTTACTTTAATATTAAAGACATCGGCAAAAAGTAATCATTATAATCTTCAACCATAAAATAATTAACTTACATTAACCAATAAATAATTTAGTTTACAATGGTAACTATAAAATAATTTATATCAATATTTACTAAATAATTCTTACTTAATAAGTTTCAATGGTATCAATAAAACGCCCTACGGGACACATGTCAGAATATAGTTTTATTTGAAAAGTCTTAATAAAAAATGTTGGAAAACAATCTTAATTTAGGTTTTGGTTAATGTAAAATAACTCCTAATAAGAAATAAAAAATATTAATTGAAAACTTTGTAACATCAATCGAAAGCATTATTAACATTGAGTTCAGAAATCTTAACTAGCATCAATTAAAAATAACAATAACTAAAAATTAATTATAAAAAAGTTAATATATGAGAGTCTTACGTAAATAATTTCATTAAATGAGAGGGAGGGGAGACGAACCTAAAAATAGTCTTTGCACCTAAGTATAGAAAATCTAGTATGATTAAATATTAAAAAAAGAGTGAGAACTAGTAAAACATTTTTTATTCGAACATTAACCCTATCAAATGAATTTGAACATTAAAATAAACGACACAATATGTAGTATCACAACATTTTATTATTTATAAGTAAGGATATAAGATCCCTTAAATACTTCAAATTTATTCAATTTTTTCATTGATGATAAATTTTATTTTTATAAAAAGTAAGGATATAAGATTGTAGCTAATAATGGGAAGCTATGTATATGTAACATAAAACGAATCATACTTAAAATATTGATTAATTTTTATATGATTTTTTTATAACAGTTATTTTAAAAACTATATTGAAAGGTCCCTATTTAATAATGTACAAATACCTCCAACAACATTAATGTCTTGAAACCAAACTCTAAACTCATATGAATGAGAGCTCGAACGAAAGGGAAACATTTTTTTTCTTTTAAACTTACTGAGGATGCGTTTTGTACATTAATACACTGAGATGGATTCAGTAAAATTGAAAATTACACAATTGTAGCCACATTTTACTTTCATAAATCAATTTTAGGCACATTTAAGGTTTTAATTCATCCAACAATTACAAACCATTGACTGTGTTGATACTTGCAATTAATACATCATTATTTCTCATCATTGAATGTTCATTCCTGCACGTTTAATATTAATGCTGCAGCAATTAGAAACAAGATGGCAATTGCTTTTTGACCTGCATTGCAGTGACCTATAATTGCATAGGTGTAGATATTGGTACATATATAAATGTCTTTCACCATTAATTCATGCCAACCGAAGAAGAAACACTGTTTCAAATCGTAAAAGCATTTTTTATTGCTGGATTCTACATATACTTACTCAACCATGACAATAAGGACAAACATAATTAAGCTAAACAACCAAAATAAATTATGCATGTCCCACGAAGAGGACCGAAACATAAAGGAAACAAAAACTGGACTCTAAACTTAGCAGCAGCTTGAAAATAAACCCTTTTTCCAGCGTGTTTGGAAGTTTGTCAGACGTGAAGGAATCACGTTAAGAAGGTGGAAACATGACACAACCACTTTCTGAAAGGTGAAAAATCTCATCTGAACGTGAAACCAAACATGCTACAATCGTATCAATGTCCCAAGACATTGACATTGTTGTGTGCAACATTAGGAGAGTCATCATTGTCGTCATGGGAATGAGAATGATGATGGAGATGAGAATGGATTTTTTTCATGGTTGCCTTGAAAGTGTCATCAACATCAGCATACAATCCGAGGCTGTCATCTTCGTCTGTGCACTCTTCCACTCCTCCCTCGGTGTGGCTTGATCCACACCCTTCAGGAGTGTCTTCACGCCTCACTGCGTGAATGGTGGCTGCAGCATCCTCTTCAATGCCACCCTCAGTGCCCTTCATGCACCACATGCTAACCACCAGCACCCCAAGACCAAACACGAACATTGCTTTGGAATATTTGGCCATTGCGTGCACAAAATCTGTTTAGTTTAGTCTTTGAGAGTGATGATCAAAGGAGCAAGCTTGGTAGAGAATACAAGCTGGGGGGATTTAAAAAGCAGTGTTGTTTACTATTTTTAGAGCAATGTTTTACAATGTTGGAACTGGTCTTAAGGTAGATCCGTTCCAAACTGAAAATTAACATGTTATGTTGTTCCTTTTGCGTGGTGATGGGTCTTCACTACAAACGTGAAGATTGGCTTTTTTTGTGGTAAAAGGCACGTGAAGTGATGGTAACATGCAGCTGTTCGTAGAATTCGCAATAATATACTGAAGAATCAGTTGCATCCAACACAATAAAGTGTGCATGTTGATCCACTTGTACACTGGAGCAACATGCTTTGGAAAAATTGTTTGTGAGAAAATATAATGTTTTGTTTAAGAAGGTTGTTTAAAAATTGCTACAAAATAATTACCATTTTTAAAAATTTAAATTATACGTGTTTGAGGATGTAAAAATTGAAAACGCATTTAAAAAGATTCGCAGGAACAGATGAAAATCAAACAAAAGTTTCAATTATTTTGTTATTAATTGTGAAACAGTAGATTTGATTCTCAGGTAGGATGGTTATAATGTATTAAAATATTAAAACCAAACAAATTTTAGTTATTTTTATAAATTATGATTTATACATGATTTTTTAACATGAAATAATTATTCTTATCAAACTTTTTTTAAGCAAAAAATAATAAAATGACGGAAGTAATGAGAAATTAATGTCCAATATAACTGATTTCAACAATTTTTTTACCTTTTCAAAGCAATTAATTCTTTTACACACAAATTTAGATACTCTTTCCATTCTAAAATAATTGTTGTTTTAATTTTCTAAAAGTTCAATTGGGTTGATGCTTTAAATTTGTAATAATTTATAACTTTATTTTAACAATATAACTAATAATTCAATTTAAAAAAATAATATAGATGTATATATATAATTAAATACTAATATAATTAATTATAAAATAAATTGTTTATTTATTATAAGTTGTCAAAAATATCAAAAAGTATTGTTATCAATTTCTATATTTTTATTAAAAAGATAGAATTTATATAGTTAATATAATATTACATATATCATTTTTTTTCAATCTCTAAAACAAAGAATGGTTCAAAACAAAATAACGACGGAGGTGAATTGGTTTTTAGAATTTTTTTTCTTAAATTGTTATATATTGATAAGAGTAACTAATTGCATCAATCAACTAGTTCCAAGAAAAGCAAAGAGATAAGATAGTGAAAAAAAATGAAACACAATAACAAAAAATATTATATTGATTTTATTATTCTTGAATTTACGTCTAAATAACTTGAAGTGTACTATTTTTTCACTTAAAAACTTGATTTATCAAGTTAGAACAAGATCCATAACACCTTATCAAGTTACAACAGCATCTATACAATTAGATTAACCAATAGAACAAGAAAACTAAAACACTTTTTAAAACACCTTTTAAAAAACTGTATAATAAATAAAGAAATCGCTGAATTACTTCCTGTACACACATTAAATAGAAGTGCAATGCAAAGAGATAGTTGTTCTATATTCTTGGGATTTTTTTAGTACATGTTATGCATCAGAGCTGTATCTTCTTTCCCCTAAGCTATGTAATCATATTTATTATACAACTAAGATGTCCTTCGATTTTTCTCATTTAAACCACTTGTACGGCTTGGATTTATTTATTTATTTTATTTTAATACAAAAATAAATACTCAATATAATTAAACATGAAACTTGAGAATATTTTTTATAAGCTGAAATAATCGATATTTTTTAACATAATCAGTTGTTTTGAGATATATGTTAGAGAAACATTGGCTTAAAATGTTCATAAAATGATTTTAAAACAAGTTTATGCCGAAGATCAGTATAGAAAAATAAATTATACTTACTACTTTTCGCAATCAATAAAAAGAAGAATATTAAAAAATATTGAATTAATATATAGATATATTAAACACATGGTGAAAAATCACATTCTCTTAATAGTGTGTTTTCCCAACAACATTCTTCTCTTACTACAAGAAAATCATTAAATAATAATTAAATTTAGAGAAAAAAAATAATTAATCATTAAATTATATATTAATTTAGAGACTAAAAAATTATTCATATCTAAAGTGATTTCTATTATTAATAAAAATTTATAAAATGATTTCTAAATTTGTATCTAAATCACATACCTAAGTTTTAACGATTAATATTTTAAATTTGTCTCTAAAAAACTAATAGAGACTAATATAGAATATAAAGTAGTGAGTAAAACCTATGTATAGTCTATCTATGTATTGTTTTTGTTAACATATGAGTTTTGATCCAGTCTCCCCATATTTTTGTATTTTTTTTTAATAATACTTTTTTCATGTGATGGCAAATGATTGTTGTTACTTGAGGTGCTGAGATGTCAAGTAACATAGTGATGCCTAACATGAAAGTTTTTTATATAAAAAAAGAGAGTATTGAGTAAAACCTTAATAGCTAATGGTTAGATATCAATTTAAAAATCATTTTATAAATTTTTATTAATAATAGAAACTACTTTAAAAATCAATAATTTTTTTAGTTTATAAAATGATCTCTATTTTAATCAAATAATAATTAATTATTTTGATTTTTAAAATTAATTTTTATTTAATAATTTTTTTATTGCTTCTTAACCTACAATTGAATTGAAGTGAGAAAACATGGCTTTATTCATATAAATTTTGGCCTTTAGATATCTATAATTGAATAAAAAATGTGTATAAAAGTGGGTTTTAAAGTGAGGGTTGCAGTTGTTGGTGTAAAATATATTATTAAGGAAGGATTTGATATTTGTTGAGTAGTAGGTGGGAAGTGCAGAAATTTATGATATCCATGGCCCATAGAACAACTCATAATTTTGTTGCATTGCATTTATTCTGCTTTTATTTTTGCAGTTCGAATTCAATACTATAACACGCCTTTGCATTGCACGTACTAAACTTTTATCATTAATTCACACCCTTCATTGCTCACGTAATTCATCTTTCATCACTCTCATCATTTATATCTTCACTCTATTCCCCATTCACAATATATATATATATTCCTTTCAAAACATATATATTCTTATTTTCAAAACATATATATCATTAATTCACACCCTTATAATATTCATATCCATCACATGGACAACGAAAATAGATGTACCTGCTACTTAGAGATAATTGTTAATTTATTATGGATTTTCTTTATGCATATAAATTTTATTGTTATCCCTAATTATGTGATTTGATTACAAGGAAAAGTATTACAAAATTAGTACATAAAATATATAATATTTTAAAAAATAAAAATAAATTATTTTTAAAGATAAAAAATAATAAAATGAAGAAGTTTTAATTGATTAATATTTTATGTAAAAAGTAGCTACTACATCAGTATAATATATCTCTTTCAATCAGTTACGACTCTAATCAATCGATTGTAACATATATGTTATGTAATTTTTTTACATCTTTAAAACTATAAAGGGTATAAAATGTGTGTTTCTTAATAAATAATGTTTTTTAAATTCTCTACAAAATGAAGAACCATGTAAAAAAATTGGTATCTAGATCTATAATTTTTTTTAATAACAATTAAACAAATCTCCAAGAAGAACACATATTCACATACCAACACTTAAAACCCAAGAAATCAGAATTTAAGATAGTAGAGAACTACGAATAATACTGAACAGTCGAGATTTAGGTAATTCTAAAATAAAAAAAATATGTACGAGAATTAGGTAATTCTAAACTAAAAAATAAATGTGTACGAGATTTAGGTAATTCTAAAATAAAAATAAATGTGTACGAGATTTAGGTAATTCTAAGAAAAATAGATGTGAATAAGATTAATGTTGGAAAATTTAGGAATAGAAGTGGCAGAGAAATGGATAATTCTAAGAATCTTTCTAACATACAATTTTAAGATTTAAAAATGAGAAAATTTGATAATTTATAATTTGAAATAAAATAAGGAATTAATGTAAAAAAATCTTAAATCTAGAAAAAGGAAAATTAATTTATATTTTAGATAAAATATTTAAATTGATCTCAGATTAAAAAATACATAATAGATTGGGATTTACTTGTATATTTTAACTTAAGTAATGAAATCGTAGTTAGACCATTTTTTACCTGCTGAGGATAAAAAAAAAACATTTTTTAAGTTCAAATGAAACAATTCGATCGAGAGAAAAAAAATATTTTTTAGGTGTCAAATAGATATCTTGTTTCTATTTTATTTTTCTTAAAAATGCAAAATACACTGTTGCTTTCTCACTTCTTTTTCAGACATGGTGTTTTTTTTATAGACAATGACAAAATAATAAATTAAAACATTTATGACATATTCTAACGCATTTAAAAAAAATTAGGTTATTTCACGCCTCGAATTTATGATAGCAATATATATCTAAGTTGTGATCATGATGAAAAAAAGGCATTAAATTTAGAATGAGTGTGACACTCTAATATCTAATTTTATGTGCAATTTTATATGTCCAGGTCTCCTTTTAATTACAACCAAACAATTATCTACTATTAACAAAAAAATAATAATATAGAGATTGAATGCATATATCACGTTGATTTTATATTATTATTATTATTTTTTGCATTTTTAGACTTTCTTTTTTGTTGGTTATTCAGTGTTAAATTGTTTTTGTTTTATTGATTTTGTATATAAAATTTTGTATATGGATTAAGAAACCTCAAGTTTTATGAGTAGACTAATTGTACATTACAATCAAATTTAAAATTGAATACTTCTAATGTAAATTAAAATGGGTGGCGATCATTTCAAGGTCGATAAAACCTAGGCAAAACACTACAACAATTTTCTTCATTTGAACTTTATAGTAAAACAATTTGAACCTTAATTCATGAACACTACAAAATTTTAAAAAGGGGATTCATTTCGTCATCAATCTAAATCCACCAAAGATTATTTAATTTGTTGATTCATCACGTTGACAGAAGATTGAGCACTAGTTTTTTTTTTAAAATTAATATTAGTTATTAAGATTTAATCACATTTGTGAATAAGTATTATAAATTTGTGAATATGTAAAATCAATGGAATATTTTTTTATAATAATCCAAAACTATGTCTTTAGTTGGCTATAAAAAATTCAGTTTGCATCTACTATGGTATTATTAAATACTACATTATTTTTTTTTCTCCAAATCTTTCATACTACTACACTCTACATACAATTCTAAATTTTATTTATATAATTTTTAATTCCGTGTAACTTGATTGTTGGAAATGTGACTTGAGTAACTCATTTATGAATCTATAATACTTACTTGTATTTTTCATTTTAAATATTGTAACTTTATTAAGGGTGACAATGTGGGTTGACCTGTCTCGCATAAATTGTTCCGTATTTGGTCAAAATTTGTGAGCTGATTTTTCTAGTCCGTCTCACATAAAGGTTGGTCCACGGGTTTGTGGGTCAGCCTGCATAAGAAATATTTTAAAAAAAAAAAAATTTAAATAAAATTTTTGAATTTTTTTTATTTAGAAGCATCAAGTAAATGGTCTCATAATATTATTTTCATGAGACATGCGTAATAAGATGTTATTAAAAATTTTGGAATGTGAAATATGAGGTTACATGAAGAAAATATGGGGGTGCAGAATAAAATTTATACATTTTAAAGTTGTGTGGGTTAAGCGGGTCAACCCGCCCCGCTTCGCACTTGGCAGGCTGCGGGTTATGTGGAACGGGCCTAAGCGAGCCAACGGGTTGAAATAAGCAACCCGCCCCGCATTTTTTTCAGCGGACCGCGGGACGGCTCGCATGACCCGCCCCACTTTGTCACCCCTAATCGTGACATAACTTACACATGATTACTAATAATCTCTTTCCTAAATATAAATTTCTTTTATATTGGAAATTTTCTCTAATGAAAGCTAGATTACTTTGGATCAAAATATCTATATTATTTGGTCATAAAAAAAATACTTGCTTTAATACTAATTTATTGTATAAAAAAAGCAAGAAGAAAACATACAATAATTTAATAAGTGTACCGGTCGGTACCGAACGAATTAGTCTAGGTCTTGGTTACGATCAGTCAGGAGGAGAGGACTCACGTTGACGTGATGACAACCATCGTCTGATGAGACAAGGACGAAGTGAAATCCTAGTAAGAAGGACTCGACCATGAAGTGAAAGTCTTGAGAGGAAGAACCGAACCAGGCAAAGGGTCCAAGAGGTTATCAATATTATTGCTAGACCGTTGTCACTCAGCATTCCTGGATGAGAAGTCAATACAATAGCTGGAGGCTTTGCTGGAGGTGGATGTTCTAATTCGTTCAGAAAGAAGCATCTCTGGATCATTTAGTCGGCCCACTCCACATCTACTCGAAACCGACCAAGGATGCTCCCGATTACTTTTACTAATGATGGCTTCACTGCAATAGATCTAGCACAAGACGATCCCATGGTGATTACCATGGAAATAAACAAGTTTACAATTACCAAGGTCCTGGTGGGTCAAGGAAGCTCAGTGGATATCCTTTATTTGAAGACCTTCAGGAAAATGAGAATTCTAAAAACAAAAATTCAGCCTTTTGATAAACAAATTGTTGGATTCTCAGGTGAGCGAGTAGATACCAAAGGATTCATCGACCTATACCCTACGTTCGGGGAAGAAGGATGTCTCAGTAAAACTATAAAAATAAGGTATTTGTGGGTTAATGCAAATACTTCCTCTAATATACTGCTCGGTCGGTCGTCCATAAATCGTCTTAAGGCAATAGTGTCCACCGCTCACTTAGCGATGAAGTTTTTGTCAACGGGGCCGGTGATATTATCACGGTTCATGTGGATCAGAAAATTGCTCGTGAATGTTATGCCGCAAGCTGATGATTAGATACCAATTTAGAAACTACTTTATAGATTTTTATTAATAATAGAAACTACATTAGATACCAATAATTTTTTTTAGTTTATAAAATGTTTTCTAATTTAGTCAATGTAGTAACTAATTATTTGATCTCTAAAATTAGTTTTTATTTAATGATTTTCTTGTAGTGATCGTGGTTTATTTCTCGGCAAGCGGATCGAGTCAATAAGAGGAGTTGTCGTATCCATAGAGACTAAAGATAACCAAGTTAGTAATATCTTTCAAAGTGAAGTGAGGATATAATGATTTTTGAGTTGTATAGGTGATATTTATTAAATATATTAGATAAAATATAGATAATATAAATAGCGAGATTGGAACTTGATGCTAAAAGGAAGAGAAGTTAATCTATTCAAAACAACTATTGGGATTGAATCAATTTGTAAATGTCTTTTGTTGAAGTTACCTACAAATGTTTTGTTCTTCAAGTTCAGTGTTCCTTATGGTCAAACCAATTTAATCCCTTAATCATGGTTATCTATAACAGTATGCTATCATAATCAATTCTTTAACTTACAATTAGCTTATTTTTGCATTAAGATGAACATATCAAGCCAATTATTCAATTTCTTTCCCAAACATTAACATACTTGGTTGATTTGAAGGAGTTCAAAAAATGAACATGTTTTCCAACATCATTCAAGTTCTAAAGGGATGAATGATAATTCCTCACATATCAAGTATTAAGCATTCAATCAAATCATGCGAACTGAATTAAACAAACATTCATAAATAACAACAATTAAGAGATATTACATTGTTCTTCAATCCTAACAAGATAAATTTAGCTACTCATGATAAAACTTACAGAGAAACTCTTGAATGAGTAACTAGCAACAAAGGACATGGAGCCTTGAATGTTTTGTGCTAACTGATGATGCTCTCCTCTACCTCAAGTTACACCTCCATTTCAACCTCCCATTATGAATCATGACCTCTCTATTTATAGAATTTAGTGATGTGTTGCCTCATATTTGTCATTCGCTTAGCGCTTAACTAATCCATTCAACAAATTGACTCTTTTCATCTTAAAGAAACCTTTTTGGCTCATAACCTAATTTAAGCTCAACGAGTTTTGGCTTCTCTCTAAGCCTAACCCAACAAATTTATCTTTTTTAAACATGAAGAATTCCTTTGACTCTGGATCTGCTCCAAGCTAAGCTCTTAGTCATGACAAAAACCTTTTTCGCTTTGTTGTAGCTTCTAGCCAAGCCCTAACGAATTTGGGTTTTCTTAGACTTGAAGGACTCTTTTCGCTCAAAGCCTCTCAGATGCTTCCAAATTTAGTATTTGGTAGTTAAAACCTTATTAGCTAATTAGATACCAATTTAGAAACTATTTATCAATAATAGAAACTAATTTATAAATCAATAATTTTTTTAATCTTTAAAACGGTCTCTAATTTAATTACTATAGCAACTAATTATTTTTTGTCTTTATAATTAGTTTTTATTTAATAATTTTCTTGTAGTGTTATTTATTGTTAATCGAATTCCCGTAAAAAAGTTTCTTTTGTTAATTTTTTATATCTTAAAAGAAACACATTTTTGTTGAGTAACTCAAAACTCAATTAATTTATCCAAATTCAACCACTTATAGAAATTAAACATAACCTATCTGTTGACCTAACATAATCTATATCTCTAATTTGGTTCTTGTTTTATAGTTCTAACTATCTAAATTATTGTTCACCCTTAAGATTTGTTAGTTTGTGTAATAGATGAACACACAATTCAAACTAACCAAAATCAAGTTTGACTAGATTTCAAGTTGGACCTAAACGATAGGAAAACAAACAATTACGTTTATTTGTTTAAATGATGTGTGAGATGGAATAGAGTCATGGTTAAGTGGGTATGCCACCAAATGTTATCAAGTGTTCAACATAGACCTCAATAGATGAAACACAATGGTGTGGAACAATATCAATATTTATAAATAAGACCAAATTTTTCATCAAATATTGAAAAAAAAAATCAATAAATAAATGAGGGTTTCTTTATTAACTAGGCTATCCACCCCTCCAAATGTGGCCAAACAAGAACTATCAAATGTCAAGTCTATACAAACTCTCCAACCGGCCAAAGAAGAATATAGAAACACCTTTTGTATCATTATGGAAATTTCTCAATAAACATTCATATAAATAAAAATAAACCGAATTATTTTTTTATAAGTTAAATTAACATACAAAAGTTAAAAATTGGTTTTTGAAAAATATAATATTGCATAAATAACGTGTTGTCGCATTATATAAAAGTTAAAATTGGTTTTGAAAAATATAATATTACATAAATTATAATATAAAATACTTTTACCACGGATAAGAACTAATATTAAATACTAATTTTAAAATTTACTTTAGACATATAACAAAATTTTATGAAATAATATATAAAATAATTTGTGTGTCCACACAACCTTTTTAAAATATTCTTTTCGGACTCAACTATAAGTGAAAAAGATAACTTTTAACTCAAATATAAACAATTTATAACTTACTTTTATTCCAAATTGATTATATTATTCTAAAAAACACCCTTCAATTAATTAAAATTTTGTTTTTAATGTCTTTTTTACTTTTGTTGAAGGACATTTTAGATAAGTTTTTAGAGAATTTTTTAGAAATATAATTGATAAATTTAATGATAATTAAAATAAAATTTGATTAGACTTTGGGTTTACCATAATAAAGAGTGGCATAGTCTATAAGTTTTTAATAAATCTTAAGTAATAAAACTATATTAAAAAACGTTATAAAAACTAAGAAAATTATATTTTAAGGGTAAATTTATAATTAAATGTATAAAAAATTATTAAAATAATATTATTATTGATTGTGAACTACAAGGGTTGGTGGATGTAAATGTATCCAAATTCTAAAAAGTATTATTATCATTATGATACACACAAAATTATTTAGTGAGTAATGGGTAACATATTAGGTTGGAAAATATGAGAATAAACCTATTAGGTAGAAAAGGATGAAAATCCATGCAAACCCTAGTTAAAATGAATGGTGATAGTTTGACACTGTTACTTAATTGTTAATGTTTATATTTCTTTAGAAGTAAGAGAAAAAAATATAGATGTTAAAGAATCATCATTGCATTAAAATCGGCAACCAAACTTTCTCAGCCAATTAATCACACACATCTAATTTCTAACCACTACTATAAAATCTTCTTCTCCGTTAACTTTTCTATCCATTCTTCTGCAAAACACCAATCCAAAACATTATCATGAGTCTCGCATGGCTATTACTATTCTTAACCCAAATTCTGGTGGTAAAATATTCTGAGGCTAATATTCCTGCTCTTATAGTTTTCGGAGACTCCTCTGTGGATTCTGGGAACAACAACGTGTTATCCACTGTTTTGAAGAGCAACTTCAAGCCCTATGGTCGTGACTTCGAAGGTGGTCGTGCCACGGGACGGTTCTGCAACGGTCGTATCCCTCCAGATTTCATTGCTGAGGCTTTTGGCATCAAATCAACCGTTCCTGCATACTTAGATACTGCTTATTCCATTAAGGATTTCGCCAATGGGGTTAACTTTGCCTCTGCTGGAACTGGTTATGATAATGCCACTGCTGATGTTCTAGTAAGTGTCTTTTCGTTTATTTGTTTAATCACCAAACAAAGTAATTACTTCTGCTGTTGGCGGATTTCTTTTTAGGAAATAATTACTTTTTTTACCAGATTTATCAACTCACAAAATCAAGAAGAAACCTTTTTGTATGTCTTGGTAAATCTTACCATGAGTTGTTTTTCACAGTTTAAATGTCTTTGTCCAGATATTTGCATTTAGTATTCAGTGCAAGTTAAAGGGATTCTTTGAAGGAGCTCTCACAGATATAATATTTTAAAGATTTCATTTCAAGAGTGTTATGTTGAGTATTTATAATATTATTTTTGTTGGTCTGATTCTGTCATCATTAATATCTCCATCCTCTCTACCTTCTTCAATCACTTCTATGTTGTCTGGTTGTATAATTGATAACATGTTTTTTTTGTTTCATATTAAATCTTACAGAAAGTGATCCCAATGTGGAAGGAACTAGAGATGTACAAGGAATACCAAGGGAAATTGAAAAGCCATGTTGGTGAAGAAAAAGCTAAGGAGATTATAAGGGAAGCCCTGTACTTGATGAGCCTAGGAACCAACGATTTCCTAGAGAACTATTATTTAATCCCAAACCGAAGGTCACAGTACAGCGTGACACAGTATCAAGATTTTCTATTGGGTATTGCAGATAATTTTGTTAGGGGATTGTACGCACTTGGAGCACGAAAATTGTCCATAACTGGTCTTATTCCCGTAGGGTGTCTACCCTTAGAGAGGACTGCGAACTTTAAAGGGGGCCATGCTTGCAACAAGGAATACAACGACGTTGCTTTGAGCTTCAATGCCAAGTTGGACAATTTGATAGCAAAGCTTAACAAAGAACTACCAGAGATTAAAGTAGTGTCGGCAAATGCATATTCTATTGTCAATGATATCATTACAAGACCTTCTGCATATGGTATGTGTTATCTTCTTCTACTCTCACTTTTTTTTTATATCTTGTATGCATATGAAGACGATGATGATGATTATGGTGTTTTCTGCTATGTTTTCTTTCTTCCTCTTATTGCAAATGCCTCACATAAACAGAACAAAATAAAATAAAATAAAAAGAAATCATTTTCAAGTTTATAAAAAAAATAACATTCAATTATACCAAGTAAAAATATTAAATAGTAAATGTATGTAATTAATATATGTGTTATAAAGAAATAAACTTATTCATATCTTATCAAAATCCACCACCAATTTCGATCATACTTTTTTTTATCATAAAATTATATATAAAGAATATTAAGATGTTCAAATCCTTATATAAAGCAATAACTTTATATAAAATTATGCAAAAGAAAGTTAAAATATATTTATATTATTAAAAGTATAAATATGGGAATGTTCTTCCACTCACTCAAATTAAAATGGGATGATTACAAGAGATGTTCTCCTTCTTCGATTTCATTTTTACTAGCTTTTTAAGTGTCTTATTAATAATTATTTTAATAATTAATAATATATTTTACTAGATATTTTACCTATTTTAAAAATATTTATTCATTTTTTTCAGTTTTTCTCATATTTATTATTTAAATTTTCTCATATTTATTAGATTTCATTAAAATATTTAAAACGGTAATAATTACTAAATTTAATATTCTTGATTTAATAAATACCATTGTAAATGTTATATTCTAAAAAATGTTATACTTCCATCAATCCTTATTTAACGGAAATTGAACATTAATTATATTAATAGATAAATGAGTTTATAATAATATGATGCTTAATACCATTAATATCAATAATGATAACTTTGGCAATTTTATGCTTAAATAGCTAATAATTATCTGAAAGTAGAATAAAAAAAAAAATTAGTTAATTAAAAGCCATTAGATTTAAAATATTTAGTGAAGTTAGTTGTTGGTGAATATAAAATTATATAAATGATATCTGCATGATTTTTAATTTTGTAGACAAAGACACTTTTTGGGTAATTACAATTCTATGCTTTTAGTGATTCTTGAATTGTTATATTTTATTAGAGGAGGTAAAAATGATAAAATTATTAAAGCATTGAGAATGAAAGAAAAATAATAATAATAGACTATAAATTCATTAGCTACTTCATGTAAGAAATGTTATATAATACTTCTGTGAAACAAAATTATAAATCAGTGAATAATATAAGTAGCAGTTGCACAGAGTAAGCAACATAAATAGAGTTGTTTGTTTGTAGTCATTTGAATTTAATTAGGAAATAGTAGATCTAAGAAATGTATCAGGGTGAGTGGAAAACATAGCATTTAATTCTGAATTTTTATGGCCACTGAAGCTTGTGTGCCTGCCTACACAGCTTTTAGGTATGCTTTCACTTCTGATCATAAATACTAATTTATGGACACCAGGTCACACTATCACCAACCAAAATCAAATTCCTACTAGGTTTAGGGTTTAAAATTCAATCCAATAATTTCACACACACACACACACACATATATATATATATAACTATTACTCATTAAATAATTGTATCTTTGTGGCTAATTTTCTAAATTATAATACTTTGAATAACTGTCAAGCATTTATAACAATGTACCCTCTGATGGATGGCCATGGATTGTTTAAGCAAAAAAAAACCATTGTATATATTTAGACTCTGTACTTCATTGTATTTATTTGTATTTTTGTTTCATATTTATTGTATTTTATAATAAAAGACATAAATTAATTTCAGGATATGAGGTTGCAGACAGGGCGTGTTGTTCGACAGGAATGTTTGAGATGAGCTACATGTGCAATGAAAAGAATCCATTTACATGCAAAGATGCTGAAAAGTATGTGTTTTGGGATGCATTTCATCCTACCGAGAAGACAAATCGCATTGTCTCAACCAATCTCGTTACAAAGCTTAAAGCAGCCTTTAATTAGATGATCATCATTAGAAGATGACATGTTCTTGCTTAGTGCAAATTAAAAATATACAAATAGCTAGACTTTATATTGAGTTCCCATGCATGCATGTTTCATATATATACATTTTGTGTGTTCTTTGGCAAATAAATTCACCACTTACAACCTTCCCGTGTTAATTATATATTGTGCTTCGTTTGTTCGCTTCAATTGATTCTTGCTTTATCTCTTTTTGCTTTGTTTTTTTTTAGGTGATTTTACTTTGCCAACCTTGATGACCTTGCAAACCAAACCAAACATTGTTCAACAAAGCACCTCTAAAAATCCTTGAACTACCTTGCACCTAAAATAGAAACTACTATATATATATATATAGAGAGAGAGAGAGAGAACATAGTAGATTTTCTAAGCCTGCATTTCCCAATCAAACATAGTCTTGGAATCTAATTATAGGTAGCAGAACCAGTACTTTTTCAAACTAGGAGGAAAACCAGCCAAAAGAAATTTCAAAACTGTTCAACTTTGGATAATCCAACCATGAAAAGGAGGAATATTCACAGTTGAAAATTCGGAGAGTTAGGTACAGTAGCATAAAAATGGTCATACTAGAACAAGTAATATTTACCTAACAACCACCTGATTCAGACAGCAGCCACCTATATTTTGCTAGAGAGGAGTAAATTAAACAATTCATTTGATATATTGATTTTTTTCCCTGGACCTAATGTAAAAACGAATTTCTCGAAACGGATTAAAAGAAAGTTTCTTCCAAAAATGGTTACGATTTATTCAACCTATTACGATTTAAAGATTTAAATGTAAAATAGTATATAAAATATTTTAAATTTTTAAATTTTTTATTCTGTCCAAAATAAGAGAATAAAGAGTTTAGAATTTGTGTATTTCATATACGATTTCTAATATGAAATATATGTTTTTAATTTTAATATATAATAATGTATAAAATTAAAAAATATAATAGGAAATCAGTTTAATTTACTATTTATATGAGTAATATTTTATAAAAAACAAAAAAAATTAGAAAAATAATCCATCCACCTCTCTTTCAATTTAGAATAGTCCCTCCACATATACCAAATATTTAAAAAAAAATAAGAAATGACATCATGTCCATAATATAATAAAAAAATTAAATATAAGATAAAATAGAAAAAAAATGAGAGGAGTTAAAAAAATTTAAAAGAAAAATTCCTTTATATATAACTTGTGAAAGAAATAGGTTAAATGGTCCCCTATCCTGGGAAACAAAAGATTCTTCCACAAGTATCAACACATTTAAGTTGGATTCAATTTGGCACATGAAATTATTGAAAATTGAAACTATAATGTCAATTCCAATGTTATGGGAATTGGTTTAGAATAATAAAGAAAATTGGTTACATTACATATGAGTGTAAAAATTTGGTCATCGTGAATTTCAAACAAAACCCAATTCGATGTATGACATTTTTTTTCTCCACCTCAATACATCTTTTTTGCATTTTCATAAATATAAAAATTTTACTAAAAAAAATCATCAATAAAAATTAATTTATAAATAAAAAATAATTATTCATTATATTGATTAAGTTAAAAAAATTTATAAACTAAATAATTATTAGTATCTAAATTAATTTTTTTTATTACTAAAAAAATAAAAAATGTATCAATAAAAATAAAATAACTTTTTATTTAGTATCTAACATTAATTATTAAGATTTTAGCTACTAACTACTTTAGATTTTAAATAAATCACTTAGTCACTAATTTAATTAAAAACTAAATCTAAAATAGTTAGTAGTTAAAACATTGGTAGTTAATGTTAGATGTCAATTTATAAACCCTTTTAAAAATTTATATTAATAATAGAAACACTTTAGATACTAATATTTTTTTAGTTTATAAAATAGTATCTAATTTGGTCAGTATAATGATAGTTGTCGTTTTGTTGTCAAATTAAAATGATTTCAGCATAGACTTGTCTACCTACTACCTATTATCTTCTACCAACTATCTGCTACCGGTTACTTGTTAAGCTACTCGCTACTTGTTACCTGTTAAGCTACCTACATCTTACCTTCTACCTGTTATCTATTTCCTATTAAGCTACATGTTACCTACTATCTGCTATTTGTTGCCTTCTACCTGTTACCTATTACATGTTACATGTTAAGCTACCTGCTACTTGTTACTTGTTACCTGTTACTTGTTACTTATTAAGCTACTTGCTACCTGTTACATGTTACCTGTTAAGCTACTTGCTACCTGTTAAGCTACCTACTACTTGCTACCGGCTACCTGTTACCTAATACCTGCTACCTGTTAAGCTACCTCTTGTTACCTGTTACGCTACCTACTTGTTACTTGTTAAGCTACCTACTTGTTATTTGTTACCTACTACCTATTACTTGCTATCTGCTACCAGTTACTTGCTACCTGCTACTTGTTCCCTTTTATCTTTTACCTATTAAGCTACCTGTTAAACTACTTACTACCTACTACCTACTAGTTGTTATCTGCTACTTGCTACTTGTTATCTGTTACTTGTTACTTGTTACATGTTAAACTACCTACTACCTGTTAAGCTACTTATTGCCTGCTACCTACTGTTACTTGCTACCTGCTACTTATTACATGTTACCTGTTAAGCTACCTGCTACACGTTACCTGTTAAACTACCTACCTGCTACATGTTATCTGCCTACTACCTATTACTTGTTACATGTTACCTATTAAGCTACTTGCTACCTATTACCAGTTAAGTTACCTGTTAAGCTACCTACTACCTATTACATACTATTTGTTACTTGTTAAGCTGTTAAGGTACTTGCTACCTATTACTTGATACATTTTAAGCTAATTGCTACATGTTACCTATTACCTATTACTTGTTACCTGTTAAGCTACTTACCCATTTCCTACTACCTGTTATCTGCTACCTGTTACTTGTTAAGCTATTTGTTACCTATTACCTGTTAAACTACCTGCAAGATGCTACTTGTTAATTGTTACCTATTATCAGTTACCTGTTACCTGTTACCTGCTACCTGTTACATGTTAAGCTACTTGCTACCTGTTACGTGTTATCTATTAAGATATTTACTACCTACTACCTACTACTTGCTACCTCCTACCTGTTAAGTTTCCTGTTACTTGTTACCTGTTAACCTATCTACCTGTTACCTGCAACCTGCTACCTGCTATCTGTTACATGCTACCTATTAAGCTACTTTCTTTCTGTTACTTTAAGCTACCTGTTACCTATTACGTGTGAAGTTACTTGCTACCTGTTACCTATTAAGCTCCTACCTTTTACCTGTTAAGTTATTTATTGTCTGTTACTTGTTAAGCTACTTATTACCTGCTACCTGTTACAACTTAAGCTACTTGTTACCTGCTACCTGATACTTGCTACCTGCTACCTGTTAAGCTACTTGTTAACCTTCTTACTATCTGTAATATGTTACCTATTAAGGTACCTACTACTTGTTACATGTTAAGCTACTTATTTGTTATTTGTTACTTGTTACCTATTGAGCTACTTATTACTTGCTACATATTACTTGTTAAGATATCTTTTTCCTGTTAAGCTACGTGCTACCTGCTACATATTACCTATTATCTACTACGTATTACCTATTATCTGTTACCTTCTACATGCTAGTTGTTACCTTTTAAGATACATGTTACATGTTACCTGCTAAGCTATTTGTTACCTATTAAGATACATGTTACTTGTTAAGCTATTTGTTACCTGTTATGTTACCTGCTACCTCCTACCTGTTACATATTACCTGTTAAGCTACCTGATAAGATACCTGCTATATATTACCTATTAAGATACTTGCTACCTGCTAAGCTACCTATTACTTGTTACATGTTCTCCTACTTGTTACTTGTTAATCTACCTGCTACCTCTTGCCTGTTAACTGTTAAGCTACATGCTACCTCTTACCTGTTAGTTGTTAAGTTACCTGTTACCTCTTAAGCTACTTGTTATCTGTTTTTGTTACCTGTTAAGCTACCTGCTACTTGTTAAGCTACCTACATGTTACCTATTATCTCCTAAGCTACCTCCTACCTATTACATGTTATGTGTTAAGTTATTTGTTACCTGTTAAGCTACCTACTACATGTTAAGCTACCTACCTACTACCTTTTAAGCTACCTACTATTTGTTACGTGTTACCTGTTAAGCTACCTACCTGTTACTTGTTACATGTTAAGCTACCTACCTGTTACTTGTTACCTGTTAAGCGACCTATCTGTTACCTGTTAAACTACCTATCTGCTACCTGTTACTTGTTAAGCTACCTACATGCTACCTGTTACTTGTTACATGTTAAGTTAACTACCTGTTACCTGTTAAGCTACCTTCTACTTGCCAGTCTAAGGCTAAAGAGATGATAATATATATTGTGGTATGATGACCTCATGTCGTCTCCCAACGAATCTAATAATGAAATCAGTAAATTAGTGTTTAGAATTTATCTGCAAGCAATAAAAGTTTGCAATAACAATAATGATAAGAACGGGTTGAGATAGTTGTGCAAAAAATATGAAAAAGTTTAAAACAATAAATAAAAAGCGGTTGATCCCCAAGTTCTTCCACCATTGAATTCTTCACAGGTTCTCTAAAGATTAATTATTTATCAATCCTCCAACAGAGCTAAACCAGATTGAACATGTGTCAATCTGATTCAACTAAAACTCATCAGTAAAGCATGCATCTATTGGTTTAATCAATACCCCTTTGTTCCATGTGTATACTCCATGAGAATTCTTATCTCCTCTCTCTTAAACCATGCACCCAAGAAATTAATTAGAACAATGTGAACTAACTAAGAAACCAAGTTTTAAGATAAGGAAGACTCACAATCATGCGTTCAAGTACAACATCTCAAAAAAATCAGTTTTACAGGAGATTGGAATATTAAAATAACTGCTATAAAACTAATTAAAAAAAATAAGTTTTATTGATCAAAACCTCAAAACTCAATGGGGGATTACAAAGAAATCAACCAAAAAGGTTTTTTAGCATTCCATGCTGAGACAAAATAAAAGAATTACAAAGAAGAAAAGAAACTAAGAAAATCCTATGACGTTCCCCCTTTTCTCCTTGATACTTGTGTCTGTTTATAGGTTTTTCTGCTCCAAGGATCTTGGAAAATATTCTGGTTTGTATTTTTTTAACAGTTTATTAGTTTCCAACTTTTCAGAATTCTTGTATTTTGTAGAAGATTTGCTTCCAATTCTGTTTCTGAGATATTGTAAATTTTATTTTCTCATTGTTCGTCGTTGCAACTTCCAACAAAGGGGTTGCAAGCACCTAGCGTAATCTCAACAGCCACTCCTCCACTTTTTTACGAAGGTCACATGGCTTTAGAATTACACAATTTGAAAGTTATTTTTTGCTTTTGGATTGCATAATCTATCAATTTTGGCTTTCAGAGTCACAATTCGGGATTATGCAATCCAAAAACCGAAAATTGTACAATCCAGAAACCATTTTTTAAGTTTAAAAAAGAACTTTCAAATTGTGTAATGAATAGGTGAAATAATTTTTAGATTACACAATCTAGAAGACCCTTTTAACTTTCAAACTATACAATGTAAAAATGACAAAATAAATTTTTTCATATTTATGAAGGTGGAGAAGAAATGTCTATGGATGTGTAGCAGCAAATGCCATTTGATATCTCGCAGTAGGTCCCGAAGTCCAAAACAGGTTTATAGTTAAAGGGAAATTCTCTTTGTGACTTATTCTTTATTTTCAAGTGGTCTTGGGTGCTTGTGGTGGTTGTTTGTGGTGGCCGGTGGTAGTGAACGTTAGTAGTTGAGGTAAGTTTTGTGGTATTTTTATAGTTCTTTTTTTCATTCACTTTTTTTTCTCACTTTTTTCGTGTATATTGAATTGTAAAATTTGTAACACCCTTTAGTGTAATATGTATTTCATACTGTACAATTCGGAAGGTAAACCTGAATCCAAAAGTGTCTTCAAAATGTCCAATCTGTAACACATTTTGAACTTTCAATCTAGATTGTACAATTAAGAAGGCAATCCCAAATCCAGGTTTACCTTCAAAATTATACAATCCAAAAGATATTTCTGGATTCATGAATACCTTTTAGATTATGTAATCCAAACATATATTTTTAAAGAAGAAAAAATATTTTGAATTGTAAAATCCAGAAATACCTTCCAATTCAACAATTAAGGAGGTGTAATTAAAAAATATACATTTATGAATTGTAGAATCCAAAAAATATTTTTTTTTTAAGGACAAAAAGGTTTTCTTGTCTTACCTAAGGAGGTGCAGGAAAAAATAACCTAGTTAGAAGTTGAGCTGGTGTTGAAGGCCCAAGTAGGAAAGAGCAAAAACCAAAAAGATCATGTGGTCCAAAAAATCACAAAAACATAAAGACATAAAGTGATGTGAAAGTTATTTATACTCTCAATAGACATTATTCATTCATTTTTTTTATATGTTCACATATAGTCTATAACAGTTATGAATTTTTGCAGCAGAATATTTATTTAGTAAAATATAAAGTTCAATTGTTATGAATGAAAAATAAAATAAAATTTCAGTTTTAATAAAAAAGTTAGTTCGTAGAATAAAAAAATTCTCTATATATATATAGCACTAGTTATTTTGAGATTTTTAATTCGTGACGTCGAGATTAAATAATTAGTTTCAATAACAAGTATTTCAAATAGAGTTTTCAAGATGGTTTTTTTATATGACAAATCATTATCAAATTTCCCTCAAACAAATTAGGTCATGTAAAAAAATTCGTGATATAAACTGAATATGTTTTTTTTTACTCATTTAATTTGTCGTCTAAATTGACTTAAGTTGGATTGAACTATAGTTTATAAAGTGATTTATTTTATAAAATAATAAATATATTTTAGAAAATAAAAGTAATATTATTTTCTTAAAACATATATATTACAAGAAAAATAATTTTAATGGGTTTATTTTTTGCGTTATTGGCAGTTTTAACCTCCACTAATGCGTTATTTGGGGTTTGTTCTTTTTCTGAAAGATCTAGCGTCGCTAACTAATTACCGTCAGTTTTAACTAATCTCTGGAATGACAAATACTTTCCAACGATTTTCAAACCCCTTTTATTTCTGGCGGTTTCCAAACTCCCATTATTTTTTACAGTTCCCAAACTCCCGTTATTTTTTACAATTCCCAAACCTCCGTTATTTCCAATGGTTTCCAAACCTCCATTATTTTTAGCGGTTTCCAAACTTCCATTATTTCCAACGGTTTTTAAACCCCATTATTTCGTGTGATTTATGAACTTCAATGACTCCAATAATCTCTCAAAATATAATCTTCCTTAAAATATATCTATAAAAAATATTAAATTAAATATTTTTTCAAAAATAAACTAAACCTAAAGTGCACAATTTTTAAAATAATTTATTCAATTTTATTTTAAAAGTAACATTTATTATTTAAATCTTAATCTCATATTTTTAGTGTTTATGATATGACACATTATTTATAACTGTTCTAATAAGGAATGAATACTAATATACTTATAAGTAAGTTGCCTACAAATTTGACTAATGCAAATATCTTTCTTTTACAGTATTCCAGTAATCTAAAAAACTAAAGCAACTTAAAAAAAAAAGTTCACTTATGCATGTGATTTACATGAAATCCTAAAATAAGTTGAATTCAAAGAACTTGGTAATATGAATTTATAACTAATTATTTTAAAATTATATTGTCTTCACGTTTGAGTTGTCTTAGGCTTCCATATATCTTAATTTTAGTGTGAACATGACATAATTGACTACTATTTGATTGGAAAGGAAATAGAAACTAAATATACACTTTGCTAGTCTTTCTTCCTAGCCAAAATTACTTACCCATGTTTGTTGTACAAAACATTCACCATTTGCTCAACAAGAGTAAAAACATTAGGTCAAATTTCAAGCTATGTTAACCCCCTAAGTCCCAAGGGTTTATGTGTCACCAGTCTAAGAGAAAATGTGTTTCTAATGAAATGTTATAAACTCAATCATATATTCTAGCTGTTATGTATACAATTCTACTCATCCCCATGTTTCAGCTTTTTCTTCTGCTTTCTATGCTGATCACGCAAACTTGGAAAAATATGTTAGAACTTTTAGTTTTTCACTAACGTGAAGCATAAACGTTAACAAGTTAAATTAATTACTAAAATTGTAAGGAAAAGACATTTAAGATTAAAGCTCATGTTTTTCCTCTTTGTTTTCTTTTTAAATTCTCCATATTTCTCTGTTTTCCTGCCAAATCCTTCATATCCATTCAAACAAGGATTAGTGATCTTTGCTTATCAGTCATCTTCCTCAAATTTAATACTTCCTCAATCTCTCCACCGAGTGCCAAAGAGTTGACAAGAGAATTATAAGATTTACTACCAGAAACAAAACATTTGGTCTTTATTTCATAACATAACTTTTTGGTATTATTTGTTTAGTCCTGGGAAAACAAGTCGTAAACCAAGCAATCATCTGCGAACGTGTTGGGTTGGCAATCATAAACCACACCTATCCTCAATGAATCATTAACCTGAAGAGATAATACATCACTTTTGATTATAGAATTCAATGAAAAAATATCTAGCTTAAATAGACATTTAAATAGACATTCTATTTTTTAAAAAAACTAATATACTGTCAATTCCAAAAAAACAGTTCTCAATTTTAAATTTTAGATAGGAAGTAGTTTATCAGACTAAAACACAAAACACAATTTTATTAAATGTGGAACAATTTATTAGTCGTGGAAATATATATATATATATATATATATATATATATATATATATATATCATCTCTCTTAAAAAGTTTATCTCTTCTTATTATTTGATTTAGTTAACATCTTTGATTTAATTTTTAATATTAAACATAATTATATATAAATGATAAAAATAAAAAAATATGCACAGACACAATACACTATTTCCGCTACTGTAATATAATTTTTAAATAAAATTATTATATCTAAAATTAAATTAACTTTATTAATGACTTAAATTTTGAAAATATTTTTTATTTCTATTTAAATTTATTTCATTTTTATTTTGTGTTAAATATTTTTAAGCGGGTTGTGTCCGGTCAAACTAAAAGATTGATGTTTGTTTATTAAACGTATTGAGAAGTACCTTAATCCCAAGTAAAAATAATTGATAAAATAAATTATAATAGTATCTTAATATTTAATGTGAAATATAAAAAAATACTTAATACTGAAATTATTATATTTTAAAAGAGAATCATTATTCTAAACTCGAATTAAATTGATATCACACTACACACACGCAAACGTTTATTTAAAGTATTATTAAAAATCAATTTAATTAATTAACAAGTTAAAATGAACATATGTAAACTTTGAACTAAATTAAAATTGAATATTTTCTATGATGGAATTAATGAGTCATTTGATTATGTATCTTGGCCCAGTTTTGAATGCATTTCCTGATTTGTCCATTGGTTCAATTTATGCTTGCCCTCCAAAATAATATTTTCTTACAAAAGACTCTCATAATTATATTAAGTCTTAATCATAAGGATAGTGATGGATTCCTGCAAATATAAACGTTAGAATCTACAAATCCATGTGCAGTTATATCCCATTGTTGACATTTCCCTGCATATCAATCCATTTCTTTTTCTCAAAAGCTATACTACTTTAAAAGCTTATACTGTTTGGAAATTTTGAATTAAATCTTAAGATTTTCCTGCTCCATTAACTGGTTTAATTTCTAATGCTGTTCTACCATGTATCGATAGAGATGCAAATCAATTTGAAATAAAAAAATATTAAACATTTAACACAATTTTATTTGAAAGAGATATAAACTTATCAAAAGGATTTTCTCAACACTGTTGGAAATCTCATATCGACTAGAGATAAAAACATTTCATAATATATAAATGTGTGCAAATATCACCTTATTAATCATTTTATAAGGTTAAGTTAAACTTAAAATTCACTTTTTAATATGCATTATAGTCATTTAAATCCTATCATAACAAAAGTTTGTTCAACTTATTAAGTCATTCACTATTTGGTTGCAATCAAAACATCCATAATCTCTATCTCCATATATTTCTCCTACACCTCCATATTAATTGTTAAAAGTCAGTTTTAACCTTTTAAAAAAATTTAAATAACCCTACATGAAGTATACCTTCCCTTTTTAAATAACCTCAGATGCATCATTGCACCCTATACCTCCCTTGTAACCACGACACTTTCATTCTTCTTCAGCGAAAGCATTTGAGAGAGCAATTTCATCATTTGAGCGTGTGTGAAATGGTTGGTGAGAAAACTCGTTGTATTCGACATGCGAAGATTTTTTTTTAGTTTTATACTCAATTTTTGCACATCGCTAGTTTTTCTATATTTTAGTTTTGTGGCTTTCAAAAAATGAAAATAAATAAGCGAACAAAAACACAGTCATCACTAGTAAAAACACCACAAAACTTATCTCAACCACCAATATTCACCATCAGCCACCACAAGCAAGCACCACCATTTGAAAATTAAGAAGAAGACACCACACTCTCCACCATATTCAAAAGAATATTCTTGAAATTAAAAAACAAATATGGAGGTGTAGACAAAAGGTATGGAGGTGGAAGGAGAATTTACCAATATATAGTCACACACACAAGTTGACAGCCTCAATGTGAGGGAAGTGTGTTGGAGATCCCATATCGACTAAAGAAAAGAATATTTCATAGTATATAAGTGGGTACAAATCACACCTTATGAGTCAATTTTATAAAATTGAGTCAGACTTAAAGTTCACTTCTTAATAAACAATATTTAAGTGAGTTTTAATTACAAAGTTATGCATAAAACTTATTCCCCTTGCAATATTTGAAACTTCTCTCTAAAGTAGTCTTCAAATTTAAAAATGTGCAAATCAATACTTTAACAACATAAAAATAAACCTTTATCTATTAACACTGTAAAACAAATATATTTTTTCTAGTATAATTTTCTTTGCTTATTATGATATTACCACAAGTTCTCACCGAATTTTATACATGACTTGATTGTAAGTTGTTCCACTATTTTAATATTTTTTTATTTAATATAATTCACCAATAGAAAGATATAATAATATATCATAAATATTCATATATTATTGTATCTATTTTTCATTATATAATGTTTATATGGTTGAAAGGCATACGTCCATATAATATATCTCACAATCCAGTTGAGCATGCCTTGACGTACATATACAATCTCATTTCTAATAACCAAATGAAAGTATCATTTAACGTCTTATGTCAGGCTAACACAAGATTAATAGTGATAGTCGTACTAATGAGACACAACACCTTAAAAGTTCAACCACACTCTATAAATAGATTGACCACACTCAAGTCAAGGTATGCATTTAATATCATTAATTATCCTCAATCTCTGAATATCGAAAGTTAACTTGAACGTCAAATGACCTTTTGCAGGTACCCCTCCTCATGTGCCAACTGTTGAGACCGAAGATTGCCAAAGACTAAAGACTGTAGACCAATGCTTAAAACAGTGAATTAAGGACATATCAAGACCTTCTCGACTTATACAATAACATATAAAAAAACATATCTTCAATATCAAACCCAAGAAGAAAATTAATTTCTTAACTTTATGAAATATAAGATGTTGAAATGTCAATCACATATGAATGTGTAATACATATTTAGAATTTTTAAAAATATTTATATTAAATATGTCTCACTAAAAGTTAAGATTAACACATGAACCATTAGAAATATTATTGGTAAAAATCAATCTCGATTTCTTATATGAAGGTAGTTATATACAAGAATCTTATTCAACTTCTTACCATCTAAAGTATTACTTATGTGATTAAATCAATAATAAAACACATACAATATCTCATTTTCTTAATGAGTTTCATACTTAATACTAAAACCTTAGGATCCAATATTATGTTAAATATTCTCACCATAATTTATAAAGGGGGTCATATCTATGAAGGATAACATGGTATACAAACATCATAATATATGTTTTTATATATAGTCAACATCTCTTCATTAATACACTATCAAACATGTATCTTCTACATTAATCATATGTTTGTAAATACATAAAATTAAGTCATCATCACCATCAGCTAAACAATGCTTAAGCAAACGCATTTCGTTTGAGTGACCTTACTTCCTGCAACTAAGGAAGACTTGTTCACTTAAGTAGTGTCACATTGCTCAACAAACGACAAACTCCAAAGAGAAAATTCATTCTTGTTACCCTTACTCACTCCAGACTTGAGTATCCATCACTTTGAGCATTTTTTTAATTCTTGAACAATACACTCATTGTGTCACACACAACAAATTTCAAAAGCATTAAATTCATCGCTTCCTCTTTGAGCAATTACACTGTCGTTTGATGTTCACATATAGTTGCATGGTCTCACATGTTTTAGAAACTCATGGACCACTATCATAACAATCAAGTTGTCGCTTCTATGTTATCTATTTCGGAGAGAAATTTGTCTCAACCTCTCTCACTCAAACTACAAATTATCACTTAAACATTCATATTATCCATGACTCACCTCATTGACATCACTTGAACAATATATTATTATTTGAATTATGCCAACCTAAATAACAACATTCAACAAAAGATAATAAAGCATACCAAAATTTTATTCAAAAAGTGTTAAGTTTAACATACCTCAAAGTTTAAAAATTTCACTACTACATGAGTTCTTACTTTTGAATTCCTCACAATTATACATATAATGCATAATCACATGTCATCATGTATAATTTCCAAATTATCATATATTCCTTAATTATATATCCTTCACTCATGTTGCCAATATTCTATTAAGTAGACTCATGTAGCCAATATAGTATATTCTTTACTCATGTATCCAATATCCTATTAAGTAGACTCATGTAGCCAATATCCTAGATGTAATAATTATAAGCATAATCTTTTTCCTCAATACTTCCATAAATCTCATCTAAAGATTGATAATATCTAAATGTCAAATCTTACCCCAACATTATCTATCTTTTAAAAATATCCAAAAAAAATACATAACCTTTAGTAAACAAATGAACTAATATGATCATTTATCTTTTTACTATTTTTTTTTTAATTATGACAGCACAACAATATTTTGGTTATTTTTTAAACTTAAAAGAGAATTTAGGCAATGTGATATTTAAAAGGATAAAATTCTAATAAAAAAATATTATAATTTATATAAAGATTTTTTATTTTTATGTTTATTTTTCTTACAAAAATTCACGTCTTATGACTACGTCAATTCATCGAGTTATAGAAAACAATAATTTCAATACTAAAATGATTAAATGTTAAGAGACAAACAGTTTTTACATACTTAAAGGTGATTCTTTCTTCCACCCATTCTTTTAACTTTGCATCTTCTAAGTAAATGTTGAACGGGTTTATTTCAATAAACCTTTTCACAAAGATTTATGATAGAAAAAAGTTATTTAAAAAAATTAAAATTAACTTATATACAAATTAAGAAATAAAAAATTTAAAATCATAGGGAGAAATTGCTGTAGTATTAAATTCGTTATTGTTAGTTTTAATATAGTATTAAATTCCTTATTGTCAGTTCATATTGTTTAAATTATCATTTTTAAGAATATTTTAATTCTTTGAAAGAAAATGATGTTTTAAAACAAAATACTACATCAATTCCTTTTTTGGGTCAAATTCCAAACCATAAGTAATGTATACTCAAATTCCAAATTCCAACCTTTTTTTGGTCCATACCATAAGTAATGTTGAGAATTCGACTCTTCCAAAGCTGAATTCTATAACCTAAAAAAAACAGCTCCATTTTAGTAAATATTTTGGAGTAGTTGGTTTGTGGAATTTTTATTATGAAGTTATTTGGAGTGTTAATTTTAAAAAATAAATAAAAGAACAATTTATTCAAATTGATAAAAAAGTCAACAACAATCCCTTGACGTGTCCCTTTTATTCGTCGTCCTCTTTGTCTCCTGAAAGGCTTAAATAAAGGCATGGACAAGATTTATGACAACAATAAACATAACACCTTCTAGTAGCAAATTAGGGTTCATGGCCATTTAAGTAAACATATAATTTCACATTTTAAAATGTTAATAACCTTTCAAAAATTTATTCATTACAACTTATACACAAAATTAAGCCTGTTTTTTCTAATTACTTTTCCAATAATCTTGTTTTTGGTGCTTCCACATAAAACTCACACTTTAATTAATGTCTTATTTAATTATTAATGTTTTTGAAAGAGAGAAAAAAGGTTTATTTTATGTCCTTGGTGATTTAGAAGCTTAGTTAGGATAGATGCAGTTGGTGTGTGAGAAGAGAAAGCAAGGTGTGGTGCATTTATTGAGTAATGTATACATTAATTGTGTCACCTCTTTTATTGTTGGGTAGCATTTAATTAATACATATAACTTAAGTTGTTCATTCGACGGTTGCAACCACAACATGCTACTGTCTAATTAATACTCTCCTCTCTTCTATCTTCTATTCCACCTCTTTCGGTGGCACTTAGTTGGTGCCGGAATCGCTGAAACATATAACTTTTATATCATTCCTAAAATCAATTTATAAGATTAAGATTTTGTTTTTATTTTAACTATTTTATATAACTAACACGATAGATCTAACAATCTTTTAAATGATTTGTAAATAATTGTCGTCAGTTTATGCATGTGATAACATATTAACATTTCGATAAAGGATGACATGATAAGTGCAACAAATATTTGTTATAATAAATTTTAAATGACTCTTATGCCATATTAAGAAGTGAACTTTAAGCTTAACTCAACCTCATAAAAGTGACTTATGAGGTGATGTTTGCACTTACCTATAAAGTATGAAAGACTTTAATCTTTAGTCGATGTGTGATTTTCAACAAATATCAAAATCTATCTTAATGGTATTTGTTTATCCTATTATATCACCCGAACCACTCTCAAACCTTCCATAAATATACAGACACGCATATAAAATGTATATATCTCGATATAAATAATGCATGTTAAAGATTTTATATTGAATAAAAATAAAATCAATTTATAATATATAAATAGATGTAAAATCTCACCTTAAAAATTGAATTAGACTTTATCTCACTCTTTTATATATATATATAAACTTTAATTCATTTTGTTTTAATATTTTTCTATTACCGTGTTTATTTTAATAATGACCTTCAAATTAACAAGAAAAGACATTTGTTACCTGAAAATTTTATATACAAATCAAAGTTAACACTAGTTTAGAAGAATACGAAAATGGGATCTGGTGCAGCTAGCTGCTATAGATACTAGATACGTTGCTCAGATATATGAAAGGAAGTGCTTTTAGTATATTTTGTTGGTATATGCTTCCAATGCAATTTATTAATGTACGAATGTGGTTAAGTATAATCCAAAATATTAATTCATATAGTGAAAATGGGCAACTTAGAATTGAAAAAAATAATATATATAAAAATTGCCGTCAGATTTAAAGCAAACAGATCAAACGGATGGAGAGCGTATCTGAGAATGTCACATTGATTACTTTATAAGATGGCAAATACACCTATAATTGTGGTATTATTTCATTTTATAAAAACAATATTTAAAGTGTCATTATACGAGTATGAATACGAGGAACTTATAATTTTTTAAATCAAGTATGACATAAAAATAAATATGTATATATATCTAGATATTAAAACACACTTAATTTAATTGATATTTTATTTTAAAATTTATGTAATTATATTATTTTATATTAAAAATAATATTTTCTTTTGACATTAAATTGTTAATAATATAATATATTTCTTTACTTTAATTTTTATTTTTTCTAAGAAAAGGAGTTTCTTTTTATAAAAGAAAGTGGTTTATTTTTAAAAAGGTACAACTAATATAATTTCTAGTTTTTTAAAAAAGGATATATTTGTTCAAATTATTATATACGTGATTTAAGCGACTATATTATTTTAAATTTTTCATGTCAGAATATACGTTGTGAAGACAATTTATTTATTAAGAAATTTCATATTTAATCTTGGTCGTAAGTGAAAAAATGAAGTTCATGATAATTATATTGTCATAAATAGAATTAGTTTTTGATTTTGATGAAACTCACGAGGATCGTATAAGATGTTATTCTCTTGTTAATGCAGAAGAAAAAGTATGAAAAGTGGATGGTGTATGGTCATTTGATTTCAGTGATTTGCAAAGAAATGAAGAAACAACTGTGAGAGCCATGACTCAACTCTTTTCATCTAAAATAGTGTGAAAATCCTGGAAAACATATTGGCTCTGGAAAATGTCATCCTTCTCCTTGCATTGTTCAACCCATGCAGGTGAAGTCATTTCCTTATTTGTAGTGAATGGGTGAAGCTACCAATCTATAAAGCATTTCTTACACAACAATTAACACAACATGATGTCGGTTTTGTACATGGAGAAGGTTTTTTTTTATAAGGTGGTTGTCTTAGGTTGCTGGACTGAATGAGGTGTTTTAGTTGTTGACAAAGAGAGGTAAGGCTTACATACTTAGATGGTTGTAGCTTTTTTTTTTTTTTTTTTTTTTTTGAAGGGGTTAATTTTTTTTTTTTTTTTTTTTTTTGTTTTTTTTTTTTTTTTTTTTTTATGAAGTGGTATATAGTTGAATATGAATGTGTGCTTGATTGTCACAATGCATAATCGGAATGTTGAAAAAAAT
>Ga0123342_1000525_pt1 | contig 60980 bp, 26 predicted proteins | sample Turbeawhitnodule_FD_89960 | JGI IMG/M metagenome (GOLD analysis project Ga0123342, IMG submission 89960) | Root nodule microbial communities of legume samples collected from Mexico - Turtle bean Mexico white nodule | ecosystem: Host-associated > Plants > Roots > Nodule | place: Mexico: Nepantla... | reverse complement strand
TTTACTATTATTTATATTTATAACTTATTATATATAATATGATTAATTATTATTTTTTATAATAATTATTTTTTTATAATGTTTATATTTTTATATTTAAATTATAATTATATTTTAAATAAAAAATAATAATTTAAGTTTAAAATAAAAAGGGTAAAAAAGTAAATTATAATTAATTAATTAAATATAGATATATATACCACTTTCCTCGCAAAGTTTTGCATGAAATTTTTTTTTTTGATTTGTGTGTTTTTTTTGTTGTTATTAGGCGACTTTCAGCTCTTTTCATTGTGAATAGTGTTTTAACGTCTTTCTCTCCATAGATACGAACACAGTCTTAGTGATGATATATCAAATAAAATGTTGTACCTATAAAAGAATTTAACATTTTTTGAACTAATATGAATCAATTATGAAATGACAAATAGAATAACATCATTTATTTTTATCCTTTATGATGTCATTATTTTATTATCATCCAAATATTTTACATTAATGATGGTTGTTATTTTTTTTCTTCATCTTATTTGATTTTTTCAACTTACATTTTGTGACAATGAAATGGTTGTGTCATTATTGTGTTGGAAATCAATTTTAACTTGAAACTCCCTTTAGGGACAAAGTTCATGCACCCTTCAATCATCACAACATGACATAATTACATGATATAATTGTTAATGCAAGACTCATATAATCATGAACATGCTTGTTTTGGTTTGGTTTGAAACCAAAACATTTCAAACAACAAAGGTACAAAAAATCTCTTAGCATTTTGTAAATTAATATTATTTTAATGTTCAAATCAAATATGCTTTAAATAGTTGTGCTTATTATTCATTTGTGAGATTGATAATTGACATCAAAGCAATTCACTTATGGAAGCCAAAAGCTTAGAACAAGTGATGAAAATATATGGTAGTTGCTACCTTTCTTTGCAAAAGAAGAAATATAAATAAATTGTTAGTTGTAAGACTAGTAGTTGCACCTACCCTTGCTTAAGTCCTCCCATTTTCTAATTCCAAAATAATTTTTATTTTTTAAGATGTTGCCTATATTATATAATATGTAATAAATATTTGTCTATTGAAATGTATATAATTAAGTACTAAAGTTTTAGTCCTTATTCTTCTTGAAACTATTTTAATAGTAATATTAAAAGCTTAATTTTAATATATTTGATGGTGTGAAATTTTGTACACCATCTATTCAACTATATGACATATTTAGTATGGTTTTCAAGTAATTGTCACAATATCTAACTATGTAATAATTAATTATTATCGGTGACGTTTTATTATCTCAACTCAATTAATCTTATCATTATTAGAGAATTATTAAATAAAAATTAATTTTAAAAATAAAAATAATTAATTACTATATTAATTAAATTAAATATTATTTTAAAAATTTAATAAATTATTAATATTTAGTTTATAAAATTAATATATAAAATCTTGATGGTTAATATTAAATACAAATTTAAAAATTATTTATCAATAATGTTAATTAATTTAGATACTAATAATCTTTTAAATCTTTAAAATAATATATAATTTAGTTTATAACATTAATTATTTTTTATCTTTAAAATTATTTTTTATTTAATGATTTTTTTATAATATATTATTTAGTTTTAATAGTAAAACGAGTTTGTTGTATTATCTGTAAACTTCTTTTAATTTTAGTTATAATTACATTTAAAATTGTTAATTACGTTTTCCTTTTTTAAGACATTGTCACACATAGGAAAGATGGTTAGCACACATGTCTGGTCAATTATTTTAGTTTAAAAAGCACTTTTTAAGAATAAAGTTTGAAAAATAAGTGTTTTAATTTATGATATTATAAATTTAGGTATTGAGTAGACATGTCAATTATATGTGATAAAAAAATGTGAATTAAGAGCTTTAAAAAAATTAGAAGAAAACTTAAAAGCTTAAAAAGTATAAATTTATTTGATATTTAATTTTAAAAGTTCCTTTCTTATGCAACATGGCATAATCAAATATTTATATTGTGTTGCATGATCAAATATTTATATTGTTTTCACAAGATAATATAAATTATTAAATAAGAATGTAAAATCATAAAAAAATAATATTAGATAACTTAAATTTCAATTAACAACATAGTTAAGAATAAAAAAAATGTATAAAAAATGAAATAAAGTAGTTTTTAAAAGATCGAAGGAGAATATATGAGAATGTGGGGGAGTAGTTCATGAAATTATTGAAAGGATAAGTAATATTAATTATATTAACAACATATTATTTAAATATGGGAATATAAATAATATTAAGAATATTTACTATTAAGAATATTTAGAGAGAAATAATATCGATTTTACTTTTAAATTTGTGTATTCTAATTTATGTCATAAGAATAAATACAAATCGTATCATACTTAACATTCGTATTAAAACATCTTTGAATATATAAATCATAATTTTGATTTTTTTTCTTCTAAGAAACAATTTATAGAATACAAATTAACTATTAAAAGTTTTCAATACAATATTAAAATTTAATTTAGGGTTAAAAATTAGAAGGGCAAATTAAGTTATGAATATGATAGATGATAAAATCAGTTTTTATTATTATTGAGTTATGAATATTTTTATATTACACAATTTCTTTCCATTATTGTATTATTTCAACATTATGCTTCAAAATATTAATTTTGATATTTTTTTATTTATTTCATACTATTTTTTAATTGGTATAATGGATTTCCATTTAAAAGTATGTTATTTTTATTTTATTTTAAATATGATAAAAATATTTAAAAATGAAGTATAAGATGAACAATAAAATACACAGTATAAAAGTATAACATAATTGAAATAAAATATCCATAAATAAAAACCAGAATAAAGAGTAATTATAAATACTAAAAAATATATTTGATTGATTAAATAAAATTAAAATTTATACAAAGTACCATACGAACCTGTATATTTCTGTTATTTTTTATATTTAGTTATTTCAACAGATAAGTTTATTACATATTTATGATTTAATAAGATAGATATTAACTGAAAATTGTTAGAACATATTAAAATTTAGAAAAAAGTAAAAAAAAAATGATAATATAATAGCATGAATGAAAGCCTCACTTCTCAAAATTCAAGTTTTAATTATAGTTTTGAATTAAACTATAAAAAATTCAATAATTTAGTAACAAGACATGGAATCAAACAAAATCTGCAACAACCTGTGATTATTTGATAGTTTGAAATACTTTATAGAAAGCTTATCTTGTATTTATTAATTTTGGAGAGATAAGTGTTTGATATGAAAAATTGAGTTAACCTTTGATATAAAAATAATTTGTCAGAGGTTCTTGTGGGTTGTACTCTATCTGTCATCGACAACATTACTTGCGTCACCTTCATAAACACATTCCTTCCAATCATCCATCTCACTTCCACAAATTCCATTTAATTCCAACCAAACCCTTCACTTCTTCAAATCTTCTACGCACTTTCTTTTTCCTTTTCTGTTGCCTGATCTTCTGCCTCCAAGGTCTGATTTTTACCCCTACCCTCTTGGCCTGTTTGCTTTTCAATCATGGTTGAAGCTGCATAACATGATTTTATGGTGTATTTTTATGTGGGGTTCTTGAGTTTTCTGTAAATTTCGTTTCTTTTATTTTATGGGTTGATTCGGTGCTGGTTCACATAGATCGATGGGTTTTTCTTGCTTGTAAGGTGGTGGATATGTGTGAGCTGTGAATTGCCCTGAATTCAGAATCTGGCCACCTTGAAAGTTTGTAATTCTTTTTATGTGGGGATGTTGAAATTTGAATCTGGGGTTGCTCCAAGGCGATTTTGAGAGGTTTTGTGTGAGGAGCTTGATGTGGGATCATGGATTCTGAGTTTGTCAATTATCAGTAATTTTATGTGTGTGTTTTGAAGATTACGGAGTTACTGAAAATTTGGTCTTTGATATGGGCATGTGACCAATGTAGCATTGCCCCATCTTGTTGAGTAAGGTTTTGTTTGTTGTTTCTATTTTTGTAGTTGTTTATGGATGGTTCTATCTTGAGTTCTTTAATCCTTATTAATTTATTAAATATATGTGGCAATTTACTTCAACATCGAAACATTTTGTAACGAGTTTAAGGAGTGTCAATATATATTACATACATCATTGAAATATGAATTTATATGCACGTTTTCATGTGATTCAAAGTGAAAGGAAGAAAGCAATGCACAGTTTATAGCCTTTGAATGTTGATGCTTGTAGTACGTACGTGGTGATAAGTACTTTCAATTTCAATTTAATTGTGCTTGTGGTTGAAAGTGGAACTATTGGTGGTTTTATTTTCAATTTGGGTACTTTCTGGTATAAAAATGTCATCAATATCATGTTTCAAGTCTAAAACTAGGTTTGTTTTTCTCTGTTGCTACCTTTTCAGATCTTGCCATTTGGGATTTTCACCAGGATTGGAAATGGTTAAAAGGTTCGGTTGCCTTGTGCATGCTTATGATGACTTCATGAAGGATGAACTAAATGGAATTTCTAACTGATTTGTTCTTGGAACAGTTATGGAGTGTTCTGATTTGCGAAAGATATCATGTTGCAGTGCTTAGAGGGATTTAAGCCTTTATTTGCTTCCATATTGAGATGTTGTGATCTGGACATATATAACCAGCCAAGAGGCCTTGAAGATCCTGAACTTCTTGCTAGAGAGACAGTGTGTACGCACTTACCCTTACTTTATGCTTATGATTCATTAATTGTCACTTTTGTTCTTACATAATTGCATTACAAATTAATTCTGATTTTTCAACCTATGTGTTTTGCCTGAGAATATGGACTTCTGAAATCCTGTATCTTCTATTATTCCATCATATTCTGAGGTAATATAACTAGTGGCGATGAACAAAAAAGGAAAAGCAATAGTATAAAAGATATATTTATTTTGTTTGTGATGCTGGATTCTATTGCCTCTAACATTGCTGCTAGGAAATAAATACGTGATATTTGTACTGAAGAATGGCTATACATTTTCTTGTCTTTGCAGTCAGTGTAAGTGAAATAGAAGCACTTTATGAGCTCTTCAAAAAGATCAGCAGTGCTGTTATTGATGATGGGTTGATTAACAAGGTTTGTCTGTTTTGGGGCATTATATTTCACATAGTTGAGCTTTTTTCCAACAATGAAAGAAAGTACATGTCTAATTTTAAGTTTTATTTATCATTCTGTATGTATGCTGTATATTCTATTTCGTCATTTGCTTTCTTTTGAAGGGTTTAGTTTTAAAAACTCTATCAGATATCAGATGTTATATTCAATTTTAGATATCATTTTGCAGGAAGAGTTTCAGTTGGCATTGTTCAAGACAAATAAAAAAGAAAGTCTTTTTGCTGATCGGGTATTGCTTTCATTTCATTTTATTGATTTCCTAAGCAAATATCTTTACTTTGAAGCATGAAAGTCTCTTTCTATGGTCATATATCAGGTTATTATCCACACAGATACACAGAAAAAAATTGGTTCTCATGCTCATTTCTAGATGTTCAGTTCTCTCTCTATTTTATAATTTATTCTCATTGATCTGTGTATAATACTAACTTTGAATAGTTCACAGAACATGAGGATGCAAAAATTATGTTAAACTTTTGTAGCTTGAAAGGATGTTATTTTAAAAATTAGCATGTGCCTGTTTGTACATGTAACAAAAAGATGGCATATTTAATGCAGTATGAAATAGTTAATTTACTTGCACAAGTAGTGTATGCACACAATGCATGCCCTGTTTATACATTTTATTTCTCACATATTCCCTTCCAGTTTAAATATTTTTGAACATTATATTTTGTAACTTGTTCAAAGATTGATTCATCACATTACTCCTTGTGGTTGGTATCTCATGAATTTTTCTCTAACTCTATTAGGTATTTGATTTGTTTGACACAAAGCACAATGGGATACTGGGTTTTGAAGAGTTTGCTCGTGCTCTCTCCGTTTTCCATCCAAATGCCCCTATTGATGATAAGATTGAATGTATGTTGTAAGGAGTTTTTTTTTTTTGTAAATTTTAGCATGAATTGTCTGTGTTCATCTTTTAAATTTTAGAACGATGCATAATTGAAACCAAGTTCTTAATTTTCTTCACGACCTTTTCAAATAAACAACACTAAACCCAAATGATATCATGTTTCAGTTTCCTTTCAACTGTATGATCTCAAGCAGCAGGGTTTTATTGAAAGGCAAGAGGTAATAGTCGTTGTTTGTTTAATTCTAAATTGTTTTTCTCTTCATTCCAGAGAAGCCTGATTTTTGTATGGCTTTTTATGCAGGTGAAGCAAATGGTAGTAGCTACACTTGCTGAATCTGGCATGAACCTATCAGATGATGTTATAGAAAGTATAATTGACAAGGTTTTTACCCCATTCTTCTATCACTTACATTTCTAAGTTCTAACTGTGCCAAGTCTCATTTTCTCTTTTTCAAAACTCACTTGGATGGTTTTAACATTAAATTTTGGATTTCTTTAGACCTTTGAGGAAGCAGATACAAAGCATGATGGCAAGATTGACAAGGAAGAGTGGAGAAACCTTGTTCTGCGCCATCCATCACTTCTGAAGAACATGACCCTTCAATATCTTAAGTAATTATTGAACTTATATCTTTCTTGTCAATTTCTGCACTACACTTTCCAAGTGGACATAGCAAAATAACATTGACCTTTATATCTTCATAACTGTTCATGGTTAAATCTTTGTTAAAAAAGTATGATCAAATCTTTTCATTTGTCCTTTGTCTTACACTTGGCTTTTCTGATATCCTTTTCAATGTTGTGTTTGAGCAGGGACATCACCACAACATTCCCAAGCTTTGTATTCCATTCACAAGTAGACGATACTTGAAGATAATTTCTCCCATGGTTTCATCCTTTTGGGCTGCAGGGCCACTTGTGTAGAAAAGGGCATGGCACTTTTACTTTACATCTTTGAATAATATATTTTGTTTTGTGGATTCTTTTGCTGCCTTTCTTTGTCATTTTTTTCTTCAAATTTCCAGACAGATTTTGTTCCCATTTTTCAAAACTAGGATTTGATGGAAGGTTGTGTAGAGTTTGTTTTAAATTGTGATTTATATTTTATATTGATTGATGGAGATGGTTGTGATTCACAAATATTTAGAAACTAAAGCTTTTTTTTATTTAATGCTTTAACTTCTCTTAAATATGTTTGAAGTTCTTGAAATTGGAAAAAAACCTCACTCAGTTCTTAAAAATAGACCATTCCCTAGTAGTTTTTTTTTTAATTATTATTTATTTTGGAAATGTTGTAGTGTTTTTCTATTTCAAAAATATGGACGATAAAAGTTTTGGGTTAAATATATTTTCTTTAACTTTAGACCAATTAAATACTTATAGTATGTAAATATGATTGGAATGAATAATGAAATGTTTGTTAGTTTTTTTAAAAATTATTAGTTTGATTTTGAAATTTGTTATTATTTTAATTGCTTATTAATGTTCATTCAATACAAGGAAATTAAATAATTAATTGTTATAGTGTCTAGACACCATTTTCGAGGACTATATAAATTTTTAATTTCTAAATTAGTTTTTTTATTGTTAAATGATTTCTATATAAATTTTTAATTTCTAAATTAGTTTTTTTATTGTTAAATGATTTTTAAATTCGTATTTAATTATTTGTTACTAAATTTAAAATCTAAATAATTGGTAGTTAAAATCTTGGTAGCTAATTATATATTAATTTAGAAATTATTTAATAATAATAAAAACTAGTTTACAAATTATTTTTTTTAATTTCTTAAATGATCTTTAATTTAGTTATTATTACAACTATTATTTTACTATTATTTTGTATCTAAAAATTTAAAAATTAGAAATTAATTTTTATTTAATGATTATTTGATGATATTTTTGTTATTATTATAAATAATATACATATACGAAGATAACGAGAAAGACAATTTTACATGTAAGAAAAGTAAATTTAAGTTGTTCAACCATCATTATTATTTTTAAATAACATAATTAGTTTGAAAAGGTTGCATGAAATCTACGCTTCTTTCAATTATTCATTGTAAGATCTTATAATTATTGTTTGTTAGTTATCAAACTCTAGTTTCACTATAAATTTTCCGAACTTTTAAAAAATATATACCTCAAATGCATAATAAATCTTAATATTTAAATGAAAATAAGAATTTAAATGCTTTAAATAAATAAAAAAACCGAGTTCGCTTAATTTAAAAACAAAAACTTAATTGACTTAAACAAAAACACGGAGAATCAAACTCTAACACAGAGTAAATTAAATGGATAGAAAATATAATTAAGTTAAAAAAAGCTATATTTGTAATGGAAAAATGTATAATTTTTTTAACAAAACAAAAAAATTTAAAAAATACTTTTCAAAATCATAATTTATCTCTTTTTCATTTTATCAATTGAAAAATTGAGTACAAGATTATCAATATTTTGTCTTTATTTTTTGCCTTTTTTTGGCTTTGCATTTACAATTACTAATTCTTGAGTTGGTGGGTCCATCTCATCAACAAGTACCTAACTTTTGGATAGAGTGACAGAGATAATGTTTTGTTTGAGAATTGAATTTCAGTGGCCACACAACACAAGTATCAACCTTAATTCTCAAATTTCAATTTGAGTATGGCAGTTCTACCTTTTCTCTTAGTTCCACCTCCTTCTGCTGCTTCTGTATATTCATCTCCAAGGTATGAAATTTCTCTCCAATCTCATTTTTCTCACTAATTGTGTCCAAATATGTCATCTTCTTTGTACCCTTGAAATGCTCATTATTTTGTTCTCATGTTTAAATTTATTTTCCACTATTCTTATGAATTGCTATCATTATTCCCTGTGATGCCATCAGTTAATTGTTGGTTATATAATTCCCAATCTGTATTTTACATCATACTTTACCCTGCAATGTTTAGTGCACTAGTTTTACCCTGCTTTATATTGCTCCGATTATATCCCCTTTGGCAAATTAAGCCAACTTTAGCAGCAAAAGGAAGTAAATAGAATTTCTATGGTTTTATTATATGCTATAAGTGCATCATTTGATTAAAGTTTGCAAACCTAAGATTGAATTTGAATGAATTTCATTTTACAGAGTTTTCCAAAAAAAAAATCTCGATATTGTTTTCAATTGAAACTTCAAGTCAAATGCAAGATAGTCTTCTTGCTGGAGAAACTGAACATACCATGAAATTAAGTTTGCTAGAGTAAGTTGAAAGAGGTCAAACTTTTTGTGAAAATCAATCCAAATTTTCAAAAATTATGCTTGAAGATAAAAGACACACCCAATCCAGGAAGGGGGTCACCACCCTAAAAGAGAGGGGTGGTAATATAATGGAGAGGGTTTCTGTGATTTATGAAAAAAACTTGTAATGGGGAGAGTTTTGCTATTTTTCTTTTGTGATGGTGTTTTGCGTTTATCTTGTATCTTTGATCCTCATTATATGTGGAGGGGATAGTTTTCCTCAACAAAACCAAACACAGCCTGATTACTTATATTTTAATTCAGAATGGATTTTTCTAATGCATAAAGTTATCATCAAGCTTCTTGAGAAGCATCTTTGTTGATCAAGTTCTTCAAACCTCTATAAATTCAGGTGCTTGGAGGAAGCAAAACTCAGCTGTGTTGAGTCTAACAAAGTCTCCATTTTAACAGTGAAGCGATTTTCTAGAAGGATAGTACTTCAGTTTTTGGGGATTAATCATATGATATGGTATGCTTCTCCTGCTTTGGCTGCACCAATTATGCCAGACATGAAGGAACCTGAACTCATGCGGTTTGTCTGTCTTTCCCTTTTTTACCCTAGTCTTATTTTGTGAAATGAAAAAATGTTAGTGTATTTTGATTTGTGATTTACTATTTTTTACGTGAAGCATCTAGGACTTTGAAGCTACCAAGTGGAGTGAGAATTCAAGGTAAAGAATTTTAAAACTTCCATGTTGTATTCCTCCAGTAAAATGAAGCATGTATGTATGAGAGAAATTGTTGATTCAAAAACACTTTGAGGATTCACACTGATGAATCTCATTCTTGTTTGATGGAAAGACTAACAACCCTATTTGTTTTCATTTGAGTGTGTATGTGTTTTTTCCCACATCCCATTGTGTTTCATCCATGTTTCTCCAAAAATAGGACTGAATATACTTGGTTGTTGATAAAATCATTGAAATCTTATGCATTTTAGTGATTTTACTATTCTTTCTGATGGAAATATATCAAGCTATCCATACAAGTCTTTGTACATAAATAGGTACTTATATAAAGTTTTCAAATTAGATATTGTTGAAGGGGAAGGACCAGAAGCTTATAATGGAGATGTGGTTAAATTCAATTGTGTATGCAGGCGTGCAAATGGATACTTTGTTTTCAGGTAACTGCAAACTGGGAATTTTTCATTGACATGATATTTTACTGATTGTCATGATTCAAATCATTATGAGATTATAATACATACAACCATTTAATTTTTAGTTTCATTTTTTCTCCCTTAATTTTCCTTTAAACCAGTTTATCTGACCCAAACCTGTCTTACTGTTGCATGGTTTCATACTCTAATTCATGATAGTACAGTCGATCAATTCAGTGGAGAAAGTACACCTGTTACACTTCCCTTGGACGAGAACCAGGTCAGTTTTTTTCATTCAACTTGTAGGGTCCAGTGATCTCTTTAATATGTTTACCATTCAAATGTAAAGAAGGTTGTATTGTCATTTTTTTCTTGAATTCAATGGAAAAGTAACAAATGAAGAAAAAAGTGAGAAGGGGGCTCTTACAAAGGTCCTTCTTGTCATGTTTTTTCTACTTTGCTCAATAACTTCTAGAGTTGCAGTTACTTTTTTCTATTTCAAAGTATGGTGATACTTGAGAAACAAAAGAAAACAAACATGTAAAGATGCACAGTACAAATTTGACTGTGGAGGTGTTTTGTTGTTATAACTTCAATCATTGTTTATTTCGTTCTAACATTCTTCCAAGTTGAAAAAGAAAAAGAAAAATGTCAATGCATGCTGGTAATAAAACAAGCATGTTGATTCTTGTGAAAAAGAAAAAGAACTCTGTTGATGAACAAAGAAAAAGAAGCATGTAAAATGCACAAGACAATTCAGTTGAGTGTGGAGGCGTTTTGTTTCTACCTAACTCTAATCATCTTTGACTAAGTTTATCTAACATTCTTCATGGTTGAGGATTCCATTAACCACAAAATTCTGCCCTGACTTCTGATAATACATGGCTATTCCCTTTTACTCTGCTTGTTATTTTTCTGCATTAACAACTTCACCAATTAACATATGAGATTATATTATTGATCACTTGACATTCAAATTCTTGCTTCTTCTTCTTCTGTAAACAATTTGATATCTATGAGGTCACATTATACTAATTGCATTGCATTTTTCTGCAGATGATAGTGGGCTTAAAAGAGGTCCTCATTGGCATGAGAGTTGGTGGTATGTTCCTCACTGAGTCACTGACATGCATGAGATTATATACATTTTACTCCAAACTTTGGCATGCAATCTATCGCCATGTTTCTAACATGCTTTAAAACAATATTTGAACATAACAATGGACATGACATAAAAACAACATGTTAAATTAAGGTATATTAATTAATATTATCATTCTAGTTATTGTTTTGTTTGTGGCATTTACTTGTACTTTTAGGGAAGAGAAGAGCATTGATCCCACCTTCAGCAGGATATGTAAATGAGAACTTGAAACCAATACCTGAAGAGGTTAGATTATATATTCTTTTGATTGCTAATGCAAATTCTCAATAATTAAATTTGATTGTAATACTAAATTGCAAACTGTGTTTTTTTAATTGCAGTTTGGTCCTCGTCGCAGCCTTTTTTCTCATGCACAGGAACCTTTGGTTTTTGAAGTTCAACTCTTGAAAATTTTGAGCCCTCCACCATCACCTGCATTCAACTGATTATTTGTTAATATATATTTTTTTAACTCTACTTTCAGTTTTTAGATATCATAATTGTGTGGTATTATTTCATTATATTTAAATTATTCCAATTGAATACTTTAGATGTTACAAATATGTGATTTTAGTTTTTTTTAATGATTAATTCTGTTTTTTTCTTAATATGTCATAAATCAAGATTATGTAAGCCAATTTTAAAGGACCCAATTAATAAAATTAGAAACGTCTGGGAAACTAAAGCTATAAAATAGGACAGAAATAAATTTCCAACTTTGTGTGGATATTTTGTCTTGCCAAAGAATCATCTGCTCATGCTCATGTATCAAGGATGATTATAACATAATTACAACATAACTTCAATAATAAGTTAACATGAAAAATATCCATTAAGATATAAAATATGTTCATCATATAAAATTCATTAGACATTATCAATCCTAATAACTCAACATAACATAATTATAGATTCTCAATTCATAATAGATACACATTAAACCTAATTTATGGTCTAAAACTATAAGAATTATCAACTCATAACAAAAATTACATGTAAAAATCAACCTCAATGTCTTATTTGTTAAGGTGATTCATTGACTTACCATGAAAGACTTAAAGTAGTAATTTCCTTAAGCTTTTCACCATCTCATATCTTAATGAAAATTAAACTAGAATATTGTATTTGCTTAATGAGTTTTTATACTTAATATTACAACCTCAAAGGGTCACAATACCATTCTAGATACCTAACAAATCCCGATCCATCATATCTCATCACATTAATCGATTCAACATGTGTGTATCAATCCACACACATCAATTCAACAATTTCATATATACACATCTAACCAAATTCATAAGACTTCATATACTTTAAAATATACATTTACAATTAGCATATGTCATGTGAGTGAGATGATCTTGCTCGAGCAATCTATATTTACAAATAGGAGAAGATTCATCACTTAAGTTGTAATGCACTCCTTAAGCGATATTTAATTTTTTTGAGTGAAGTTACATTTTTTTTAAGTGATACCAACTTTAGAGAAGAGATAATTTGCTCACCTCTTTCTCTCTTAAGCATCTCAATCAACACCCGAGCGCCTAATTTCTAGTAGAAAAAAATTAACACCGAATCTCATCACTCAAGCGTTATATCATTGATAAAACAACATTACTTCATGCATCAAGCCATAAACTTATAGAAACAATACAAAATTCTCTAACTTTTCATCACATGAGGGACCATTCATCTCCTGGTTATGAATGTTTCAAAATGAGAAAGAATTATTTCGACACATTTCTTATTCAAATTTCAATCTATGACGAGCGAAGATTTCTATCACTTGAGATCTAGTTGGATGCTTAAGCATTAATGCTCTATACATTCAATAAGGCTAGCATTTGAGTGTTATGTGTCGCTCGAGCAATGACTCGACAATTAAGCAATATATGTAGAAACCAAAATTTTGCTTTACAAAACATAAAATCTCCCAACACATCCAAAACTACTCCTATGCATTCTATATAATTTCTAATGCAATTTTACATATTTTAGCACATAACTTAATCAAAACAACCATTCATTATCAATTTGACTAGTTAAGACCCAAAAGTGATTTTTAGGAACTTTAATATAAAATACTCCAATTAATTCAAAACAAACTCTATAACTCTCCACAATACCAAATCAAGTTCTCATTTATTCAGGTTTAGAGTTTAGGATTTTCATTGATCTATATTTCTCAATACTATCAACAACCCAATGTAATATTTTCATCCCAAATAACTCACCTTGGTAGTTTATTTTACAATAAAAAAACAATTTTAACTCCTAAAAAACTTTCAACTCAGCATATATGAAATCAATATGTCCACTTGTTCAAATAACCAAAAAAATTCCCATTCCTTAGTTAATTGGACAAATGAGGGAAAACCTCTATGAAGAAAAAAAGAAAAACCAAAAACATGTTTCGGTGTACTCATCACTATCTCTAACATATTCATAAAAAAAGAATAATGACGAGTCTAGAATCTAGAAAAATGTATTGAGTATTTAGAAGTTTAGAAAAATATAAATTTTAAAAAATAAAGAATAAATTGTTTTAAATCTATTTATATTTTTTTAAAATATTTCGCTTCTTCATTTAATTTAAAATCATACGTCTTACATATAATATATAAAAATACTCTATTAACACAATTTAAATTTGAAGAATAAAATCACACCATGTTAATATTTAAAAGATAAAAAATATAATTCTTTTATCTATTTTGTCAACACACACTCATCGTTTTATGTTAAGCTTTTATTAAGACTAATGAGAGACAAACAATGAAAGGAAGACTGAATAGGAGAAGAAAATGTGTTTGAGATTATTGAAAAGAGAGTAGGAGAAAGAAGAGTTGCAAATTCAGGTTATTTTGTTTTTTTATTTTTATTTTATTACATTTTTTGTCATGCACTTTAAATTGTATGTGATGGGTTAGATAGCATACAAGCGTACAAGCAACGAAAACTATTATTTTTTTTTATATATAAAATTTTATTTTTTTTGTCACACCCAAACAAATTTAACATTATTTTTATTTTGAAGTGTGATTAGATGGTTTGTTCGTTCCAACATTTTGTGATTGGTAGGACACAAAATATCGTTGTTGTTGTTAATTATCTCACCTTAGATTTGGATGATTCCTCCAACATGATTATACTTATTGGAAGATAAATCATGTTTATATTGTTGCACTTGATGATTAAATGGTCTATTGTTAGAATGGGATTTAGTAGACGGTCTACCATTGTTGTATATATTAGCAATGTATGCTTTAGGGAACTCAATATTATTCCCTCCTTCGGCTTCTTGTAACGTAGGACAAACATCAATATAATAATTATCAGAAGTACAAGTTTAACATTAAAGAGATGATAATATAGATATGATCATAATGATCCCAAGTCATCAACAAATTCAATAATGAAATTAGTAAATCAATGTTCAAAATCTATCTAAAAGCAATAAAAGTTAGTAATAACAATAAATTAAAAGGGGGATTGAGTTTGTTTAATAAAAAATAAAGTAAACAATCACAAATAGTAAAAGAAAATATGTTGACTCTCATGTTTATTCGACAATGAATTCATCATTGATTTTCTTAAGATTTTCACTCATTCCATTCTCACACCGTATAAAACAAGCGTCAATCAAATTCAACATAATCTTATTAGCAAAACAAGTATCGACTAATGTATTAAGTATCTAATTCTAAGCATCTACTCGTGAGATATATATTTATCTTCTACCTCTTGAATTAAGCAAACAAAAGATTGATTAAGACTAAACGAATTAACCGAGACCTCCAATTAAGAAAAATAATTGAGTTCTCAACAAGTGTTTAAAAACAATTCTTTTGACAAAAATCAAAATTTCAAAAAGACCAACCCTAAAGCACATTCTGCTACAAAGAATTTAAGAATAAAACTTTATGGAATAGAAACCTTAAAATTCATTGCGAATTCACACGATAATCAACTCCAAAGACAAAACAAAATGATTACAACAAAGAAAATAAATAAAACTAAAGAAACCCTAATGTTCTATTTTTGGAACCATTGTGAAGTTTGAAGAAACTTGAATCTTTTTATAAGTTCCTTTGTTATAAGGATATTAGAATAATATTCCAGTTTAGATATTGCTAACAACTCCTCAAATCCTAACTTTTCAGAATTCTCAAATTTTATTTCCTATTTAATTATAAATTTCTTCGTATGTCCAATTTTATTTATGAGATATTGTATATTTTATTCTATATTTTTTCTCTTCAGATTTCGTTATCCATTTTAATTCAAAAAAGTAAGTTGAATTTTCATGCCGACCCATTCATAGTGCATTTCCTTCACATATAATCATTAGAAGGTCTAGTTCCAAGAAAAAGTAGATCATACTATAACTAAATCACCACAATATTAACATAAATAACATCGTACTGTAACTAAATCACCACAATATTAACATAAATAACCGTCGATGTCATAATAAATCTACTTTAGATTAATCTTATTTAAAATAATTAATTTATTTGTGATCAAAACCCAATAATTTATAATTAAAATGATTAAGTATGTGATACAATTATATTTATGAAAATGTTTGTGTAAAATTTTAAAATACTATTCTAAGTATTTCCTTTTAAGTTATAATATTTTTGGCCTATTTTTAGAAAAAAGAAAAAAAAGAGTTAGAAAGTGTGGTATGATATGGTAGCAATGGAGTGGTGATTGGATGAATACAGAGCAGAAGCAGCACCCATCTATTCAATTCTCAACAAGAATCACTCAGCACGCAACAGTTAAATCCACATACCCAATCGCAAACCCTAATTCATTTCAATTCCCCCTTTTCTCCCTCCAAGCAACAATCACTCGCAGTTGGAATTGGCCACCAAAATGCAGGGGTGGTTCTCGGCACCGAGCGGTGGTGAGGAGGAGGCGAAGCCCGCATCGTCGTTGCTTGCCGATTGGAACACCTACGCCTCCGCCCAATCCTCCCAGGACAACTCCAATTTGGGCCTTTCCTTCGATCTCGAATCGGCCGTTAGGTCCGCCAACGACACTGTTTCCGGCACCTTCAGCGTGTAAGAAACTCACTTCAATATCTTTACATGCCTCCTTTTTTGCTTCATGTGTTTGTATGTAAAAGAAAATATGGTTTTAATTATGTAGAGAGAATGATGTAATGTTGGCTTGGTTTTGTCTGTGGTGAGAATCGTGTAACAGCTTAGTTTTTGTATGTGAAATTCCAGATCCGTGCCTGACAAGCTTGGGGTGGGAAATATTTGTTCCTATTACTACAAAATTATAAGTTAGTCCAAAACAATCACAAATGTCGGTCGAATTAGTCTGGATAAACTTGTCTTTGGAAGCATTTGTAACTTATAGAGAAGAAATTCAGAAAGTATAACGGATTGGGAATCTAAATTGATTAACTCACTATACTCGCGAAGCACTTATAAGAGAAGAAAAGAATGTGGTAAAATGGATTTGGACTCTAAATTGAGTGGTTCACTCTAAAGCGTAAAAGTAAGTAATTTTGATTGTTGAGGAAAAAATCCACACTGGATGTTATTGTACATTCATGCAAATCACGTTTGTCTTAAAATATCAATGGTTGATTTTCTTTCTTATCAACAACCGTACTTCCTTTACTCCCTGAAGCGAGTTACTTGTTTTAGAGGAAGCAGATCCAATTACCTAAACTTGTCATTCGCAAGTTAAAACAACTTATGCTTTTAATTTTAAAGAAGCTCATTTGTACAACTTCTTGAAAAGCTGAGGACTTAGGTGCAAAAGTTGCTTTTTCTTTTGGAAGAAATTTGATTCATTTTACCTTTATATGTTCTTTTCTTGTTAGTGTTTATGGAGAATTTGTGATTTCTAGGAACTGAGGTGGAATTTTTCTATTTTTAAGGATGGATAAGTGCCATGCCAGTAGCCATTGGTCCAACCCGTTTAGATCTGAAGATATTGTTAAAATAACTTTAGCATGGATTTTGTTCCCTTTATTATTATTGTTGTTGTTGTAGGTTTTGATTGGTTGTACTTGTAGTTATTTTGCTTATTTAAGAATAACTTTAATTACTCAGCAGATAATTCAATGTGTTTCGAGACAAAATTCATTTTTTGTATGTTAATTTAATTAGAGTCGTGTGCATACATGTTGAAGAGTGGTTTGCATTAGTGTTTGGATGGATTGGTGTGAGGAAATCTCAACCTTGTGTTTACCAAAGAAGAATGGTTGTCGTCGAAAACTTTGTCGACAGTAGTGCTGGAATAGTGAACATGAACCTAACTTAAAGGTTTGCAAAAAATTCCTCGTGAGATAGTCCATCTACTGGCTCAACACGACTTTGAAAAAGGCTCTAGACACCATGTTAAATTAGGAAATAGAGAGACATTAAACTGAAACAGTGTGTTCTAAGGCAACACAAATGTTTTACTTATATTGAGAAAATGGAATCAATAAAATAAGTAGAAAAGACTTGATATCCTTTAATAATAAAGATATGATATGGGAATAAATAAAAATCTTCCTAATAATACATATATAATCTAGACAAATCTTAATTTATATCCTTTGTCATTGTTTTAAGCAGGTTTTGGCGGAGTTGATTTAAGATGAGTATTAGAGGTTTGTTAATTGAAGCCCCTATATAAAGGCTGAGTAATAGTTTTGTACTCACTCCTTCTCACTATCAATATAATTCCATTTCACTTTATTACACTTTTTTCCAGTTCTCTCTTATTTTTGTTTGAAACTATGTTTACTAACAATGAGAAAGTGGAGAAAGTGAGGAAGTTCACCGATAGAGGTAGAACATGAATGAATGGATTGAAGACTTGGACAAAAATAATGGAAGGCCAACTTAGCTTTGTTACTCAAAGTTAACCTTTTAATGTCTATTATATCAAAATAATTTTTTTATTACTTCTTAGCAGTGTGCCATGTTTGTCAAAGACATTTTTCATTAAGCACTTCGGCAACCCTCCCTTCAAAGCCAAATTTTAAGGGAAGAGAATAAAATCATTTTAAGTACTCCACCTAGCATCTCATATTACTTGATGTTGGATTTAGGTACCCCATGATACCCAAATCCCTATCATAGCATTGCTTCAATGTCTTGACAACTCTGCCCTATTGCACTTAGCCTTTTTGGCTGGTTCCTCTGCACGAGTAGCCTTTTTCTAAACATTGACAACCAACTCTTATTTAATTTCATTTGTCTCTGTGTGTTTATGTGAGTCTCCCTTGTCCTATATTTTAGACATTGACATTTGTGATTTATAGTCTTGTAATATTGGATATGATACTTAAGCATTTCGTAGTATCCAAGTCCCTGTCAGTAAGTTGATTCCCTTCAGGTGGGAATAACATTTATATGTAAAACTTCCATTGTTTTTTCCTTTACACACCACTTTCACGAAATAATTTTAACAAATGTAGGTGTTAATATAGTATTTTTTTTAAATACTAAAGAATGCCATTCCCATCATTATATTCCTGGGAATCTATTCCCCAAAGTAACATTCGATAACCTGAAACACAAGTCCTTTGTTTTCCTAATATCAATGTAATCATATACATGTACATGTGCATGATCTTTCTCACTTTTCTCTCGTGTCATAAACTTCACTCTCAGGTCATATTAATTCACAAGGCTGAGTCTTGGTGTCAGGAACTTTTTGTGAATTAATGTTACAACTGAGCACAGTTTCTGATGCAATTGTATATGGGAAAGTTGTCTATTTTGTCTGCCTTATATGCATGTGATAAGGTGGTGGAGTTGGAAATTGCTTTTGTTAGACAAGAGTTCTAGGGCCTAAACTTGGCCCCTTTAGAACTTAGAAGCTTAGGTTAGCCTGAAAACTTACTTAAAAATGTATTTTGTGGTAAGAATTTTTTAATAGGTAAATAACCTAACTCTAAATAGGTTAATGGGCCTAAATTTATACCTGATGTAGTTTAGTGGACTTTACCCTTTAAATAGGTCAAGTTATAACTTAAAAGAAAAATTCTGTAAAAATTTAATAGCATAGTATTTATTGATTTAAGGATGTCTGCATGTTAGGCCCTAGGGCTTTTTAAGTAAATAGATTTTTTAGAAGCCTTAGCTGGAAAAACTTGTTTGTAAGTTAGCCTAGTTGGTTTAGGCTTGATATGATTTAGAGTATAAAATGCAGCAGAAAGAACATTCGCTTGTGTATTTCAATTTCTCCTAAATTTTTAAATAGATTTTCTACTTCATGACGAAAGAGCATGCTGGTAAGAAAGCCTTTTGTGACAAATAATAATAATTTTGCCTGGACTTATCAAGCAATTTGTTTCTTATTGTTTAGGGTTTCTAAAGGTGTGAGAGATATACCTGGCAATTTTCAGTCTGCTACTAGTAATGTGCCTTCTGGCAAAGCACTTGTGTATTTTGGTTTGCTTCTGGCAAGTGGAGTCTTCTTTGTTTTCATAGCATTTACATTATTCCTGCCGGTCATGGTGGTTATGCCCCAAAAGTTTGCTATATGCTTTACACTTGGCTGTGGATTTATTATTGGATCGTTCTTTGCTCTCAAGGGTCCAAAAAACCAGCTTACTCACATGATGTCAATGGAGGTAACTTGCTAGAATTTCATTTCCTATTGCTTGCATGATGATCTTGACCTGCTGTTATGTTGCTTCAATGAATTTATTTGTTTGGGCTTTTTGAAAAAAAGAAAAATAGTCTCTCTGATTCCCGGTTTGCTGCTTCTTCCTAACTGTCTTTTATAATTATTTTTCAGAGACTCCCTTTCACATTGGCTTTTCTAGGCAGTATGGTTGGTACCATATATGTATCAATGGTGCTTCACAGCTACATCCTCTCCGTGGTATTCTCTGTAGTGCAGGTATCACTTTCACGTATCCTTAAAAATGCTTCTTTGTTGCTTAGCCATGCCCATTCCCCAATCCCCTTATGTTATGCTAAAGGTTTCTTGACTTCTATGATCTTAAATTTATTATAACAATTAGGAAAAATTCTTTCAATCTAGCAAAACCAATATAGATTTATGAACTGCTATTCACAGTTCTGGTAGTGTGCTTTATGTGATGTGAGTTGCTGGGTGTGCGGAGATAGGTCTTCTTTACAGATTTCTTTTTATTCTTCTTGTCGTGTTTCTTTATAACTATATATGTCTTACATTGAAAATTGAAAATAAAATTTTGACTTCACTTGCAGGTTCTCTCACTTGGCTATTATTCTATATCATACTTTCCTGGTGGATCTGCTGGAATGAAGTTTCTAACTTCTGCTCTTACCTCTTCAATAATGAAATGTTTTGGGCGGTGACAATTTTTTTTTGTTGATAGTTGAGTTGAGTTCGGACCAGTGTCTATAGAGTAGTTGATTTGTAAATTTTTCTCTAAAGATCTATCTGCTGAAGAGACCGAAGAATATTACTGGGTTGAAGCATCACCTAACACTTTCCTAGGGTTCAACGTTTATTGCCACTGCCATATCTGAATGGAAAAAAAATTGATTTGCCTCTTCGCCTCGTGTTTGTGAAAACAAAATAACATTGTCTGCTTGATGAAGTGAATTCTACCTTTGTGTTGCCTCCCTTCTACAATTGGAATTTGAAATAACTTTTGTTTGTTTGAGAATTTCATTTTTTTTTATTGGGAATTGATTCTCTTCCCCCCTTTCGATTTTATAACCTTATGTCAAGAAGATGCGACGTCACCCTTTTGGCATGGAAGTAGATTAATCTTGTGACATCAATACTCCACTTAAGTCTTAAAATGACTTGGACTGGTGTCACTTCAAATCCATGCTCCTTAACACACACACACGCATTATTAACATCAGTGGTTATGCATAGTATTGGATAGCAATTGGCAATATCTCTGATTTCATAGAGAAACTAAACTAGGGCTGTAGGTATGCTACCCTATAAATTCCATGGCTAATTGACTAAAATTGGCATAACAGATGCTGGTGAACAAACACTGTAGGCGATGTTCTTTAATTCAATGCCTCTGCAAACTGATGCAGAGTGCCACATCAATTGATGGACTTGTCCGCCATATTCAAAATGTTGCTATTTGATGAGGAGCAAGAATGATAATTGACAGAACCGGAAGGGAAGATAGCAAGTTTTAAGGAGAAGTTGGAAATGAAAGTAAAAGATTATAACTAGTGGAACTACCACATCCTCTAATCTGTAAATGCTATTCTATCCAACTTCTACTACTATGTGGACCATGAAGCTTCCTAGTAAACATAAAGGTTCTTTCTTTCAGCACTGTATACTTTCTTCCTCTTCTTCCGCATCCATAAGTGTGGAAAGAGCATAAATTGTCTACTAGGTTCAGAACATTTTGGATTGTATAATTTGGAATAGGTTTCTAAATTATACAATCTGAAAATTTGAATCATGAATAATTTAGATTTTCCAAAACACTAGAGTTACATGAAGAATTGATGAGGGAGGGAGAAAGAGCCAATTGGTCCTTATTGGACTGTGATGGATGTTGGTTGGCTGGTACCATCAGTGGGTAAAGTGGAATCATCAAATGGAATCTCACAGATTTGCTGATCCTGCCAAAACAATATGTAGAATTTTGCTTGAAACTGCGACCATCTTTTGGTCCCCCTCTTCTAGACATTGTTGAATTGAATACTATAAAGAGACATAACCTTTCCCGGGTTTAAAGGACCAAAGTATGTTCCATGAAACTTTTGACTTCACCAATACATCTTAGAAGGGCATTAGCTTTTGCTTCAGGGGATTTTCTTATCATCAGATCCCTCCACTTTCTTCTGAAATAAGATTAATGTGAATTACAAAATGAAGTAATATTTAAGGATGGGCTTCAAGAACTATTTGTAGTCAATAGTACAAGGGGTTACCTTTGTGGGTTTTCCCCCAAAATGATGCAATTATTATTCCTATTATGAATTTGAGTAAGTTTGAATATTTTTTAACCTTGGATTTGCTAAGTTGAGTTTTGCTCATGTAACTCAAAAGATGAAATGAAATTTAGATTTGTATACAAAAGACTAATAATTTATTTCAATTTTTAAGTTACATGAAGAAAATTCAATTTAGTAAACTTAAATTAACAAAAGTATTCTAGTGATCACCTAAATATTATTTTAAGTAAAGTCGTGAATCTAAAGACAATTTATCTAATTTTGGACATTTTTTAAAACTTACCCTAATCCATAATTTGGAATCGGAGTAGCACTATTTTGATGAAAAAAACTTCCTTTGTGAGTTTTACTTAAATGATACTATAATAAGGTAATGGAGTTTACTTTGTTTGTGAGAGTAAAAAGGAAATGAAAACATCATCCTCCTCGTCAAGTTCCACACCAATGTACCTATTTTTTTTTAATTTCCAAAGTCAAATGAAGCAAAAGACTTTGTATACCAATGTTGACTTGATTTAAAGAAGTTGAACAAGGTGTGGTTTTGGTGAAAAGGAAGGGTTTATAAGCTCTCTTTGTATTCATTACCTCTCTTTTTAATAATTTATAGCCATTGCAAAGTTCACAAGGGAGCATAAGCCCCGGATTCAAGGGGATATATGAACACAATAATGTCTGAGACTGCGATTTAACCTTTTAATATGAAGATCATGTGTGACCAAACCATGTTTCTATTCGGAAAAACCATTTTAATAATGGAATTATTGATTTTCATGGGTCATCTTCATCGAGAGAAAACAAAGCTGAAGTCAGTGGAGCACTTTGAAACTTTTAATAAACACAAGTGAAGTTAAGGAGAAAATCCAACAACTTTAGACTCAAATTAATGAAATATAAAACCATGCTCATTATGAGGGAGGCAATAATTTGAATTGTTCTAAAGCAATTTGCTAGATGGTGTGGATTTCAATCCTCAAGCTCACACACAATTACAAATAAATGTCTAAACTTAAATGCAGCAATGTTTCTGTCCACCACAATTGTCTTGTTCCCTAGAAAAAGTTGCACACTCAGTGTATGATTTTGGGATATATAATCACACTGACTGTAGATAGAAAGTAATATTCCAACTGGTTTTATTTCCTCAGATGTGAAAACTGGTGTATTATACTTTTATTTTGATGTGATTTCATATATAGTGGCAATGAAAAATGTTGTTTTGGATGCATTGATTTGTATAAGTGTTGTAGGGTACTAAAAACTCCACGTGTGGCATGCATCAAGGACAAAAGTTGTGATATGGTGTTGTAATAGTAGAAGAGGATGTCAAAAGGGTCCACTCTCAGTACAAAATCATAAAACCTCTCACCATCTTGGTTTCTGTTTGGTGTTCATGATAATGTAATTTGGCTTCATGGAAACCATCCATTTTCCTTTTTATATAGATTATGCATATTTCCAAGAAGTAATGAGTACAATTGCTCAATTTAATATAGACTCCATCTTTTATGTGAAGGGATTTCATAACATTTTTTTACTTGGTTTCTAAAGTACTACTTAAAAAAAAGTATTAGGTTCTATACACTAAACAAAAAAAATATTATATAAAAACTAATTTTAAAGATAAAAAATAATTAATTATTATATTAATTAAATTAAATACTATTTTATAGACTTTAAAAAAATATTGACGTCTAAATTAATTTTTATTATTAATAAATAATTTTTAAATTGGTATCTAGTTAACTAAAAAAATATTTATTGATAATAGAAATCAATTTAGATATCAATAATATTTTTTTAATCTCTAAAATAATATTTAATTTAGTTAATACAATAATTAATTAATTTTTATCTCTAAAATTGATTCATATTTATGTTTAATACTTTCAAACTCGTCTGTACCTAACTTCACCCACAAATTGATGGAAAAAAACGTATGCGAAAGCAACACACGTAATCACAAAAAATCAATGCAAGAAAATAAACAACACAAGATTTAACGTGCTTCGGTCGCCAACTGCAACCTACATCCACACGGACAACTATTATGTTTTATTTCTATTTCTGTCATGTTGCACATCAATTACAAGTACAACCATCTTTATAAATAAAAATTATAAAAGGGACACAATAATTAAACTCACTAACTAAAATACGATGTCTACTCAGTCCAACCGCATACATACACCGATACAAACACAATATTAGTTGTTGTTCTCTCTCTTTCTTTTTACCTATCAATGTCAATGTGAGTACAAGGAGTAGTTAAAGATGATGTTTGGTCCATTTGCACACGCCTACAATTAGTACTAAGGCTTACCGACAGAAGGAGGAAGATGAATTTTTGAGAGTCATTATTGTTATGAGATAGAGTGAAGGAGATGTGTTCATGTGCAAGATTAATGTCCTATTTTCATGTTTGGCCACTTCTACTTATCATCAATCTAAATTTGTCGGCCAAAATTTTAATTTCCTTTTATCTTTATCTTCATCTTTTGGTATTTGTCCTTTCGTCTTTTTTCCTACTATGTTGGCATTTGTGAACACAAGTTAGTATCAAATTTGAATTAAACTAAAGCAATGTTTTACTCTCCCATAATTATAAAATTATTAAACTTTTTTTTTAAATGTTTATAGTAAAAAAATGTAAACTAATTGTAAGATCAATTTATTGAAATTAATGTATTCTTCATTTATTTAAAAACTTGTATCTCCCTAAATCTTTTTCTTTTAGACTTTTCTCTAAAAAAATTCAATCTTAAATATTATTAAGAGTTTGTTAAAAATAATTGATTATATTTAAAAATATACTATAAGAAAATTATTAAATAGAAACTAACTGAGAACCTAAAATAATTAGTTATTATATTGACTAAATTATATGTCATTTTATAAACTAAAAAAAGTAGTAGTGTACAAAGTAATTTATATTATTAATACAAATTTATAAAGCAGTTTCTAAATTGGTATTTAATCATTAACTATCAATGTTTTAGCTATTAACTAATTTATATTCTAAATTAGTCTCTATTAGTTTTTTAAAGACTATTTTAAAATCTACAATATTAGTAGCTAAAACCTTGGTAATTAATTTATATACCAATTTAGAAATTACTTTGTGTAAATTTTTCTTTGTTTTTAATTTTCTCTCTTTATCCAAATTTAGACTGAGTGTACTACTTCTATTCATATCACATTTTTTTTTATTTCAATAGAAAAAAAATAAAAGAGATATGTTTTTTCATATCCTTTACCTTCTTTTTTTTTTGTTCATCTCTATTTTTTTTTATAATATGGTATCATAGTTCTGTTTGCTACATTTATTCACGAGTGAAGTTATTCATCCCTCACAAAATCTTTGTTCATATTAAGATGTTAGTTTATCTAACAATCATTTTTGAAGTTGTGTATCCACATTCTTTAATAATAAAAATAACTTTAAATACCAATAATTTTTTAGTCTCTAAAATAGTATATAATATAATCAATATAGTGACTAATTACTTTTAGCCTCACGTAAGTTTTATTTTTATTTTAAGTTCTCTTTGCTTGGTTAAGTTATATGTGAGGATATTTGTTATTATAAAATCTAAGTTCAATAAATAAATGTCTGCTGATCTAGACTTAGAAATATGTTTGGTTTAAGAATTATGGTTCTTATGAAAAAATAGGATTTCCTAACTTCTATAAGCTTTTGAAGTAAACATAAATTAAGATGATAGAAGTTAACTAAATTCTTTTTTCTAGTTTAAATGAATTGCAAACCAAGATTAACTATATATGGTTGAACTAGAAATTACTGTTTTTTTTTTACAGTAGATGAATTTGTTAGGTTAAGAGGGTATAATTAAAACTCTTGCATTAAATTAAAATTATATCGTTGAGTTGAATTTATACATGTGAAAATGTTATAAATATATAAAGCATATTTATGTGTAAATCCTGAATTTGTGTATTGAAGTTAAAATATGAGAATTGAATGTGAAATTAAGAATCTCATCTGGAGTGGGCGTGTATGTAAAAAAATAAAATTGTTCTAAAAGATGAATCAAACGTAAAACATAATTTCTCAATTTCAAACTAAAAATTTATTTTTGTTCTAAATCATCCTAATACACCTCAAATACTATTCTTCAACGTATCAAAACAAGTCTTTCAATCGAGAGTAGCAAGAAATTTTTTATTCTCATATTTAAGGTATTGTCTGTTTTGAAGTTAAAACTCAGTTATGATTTTATCTTAAAAGGTGTCTCAGATGATTAAAGAATGACGATATATATAAATTGTCATTAACCTCAATTCTCACAACAACGTAAGTCTATATTAGACATACAGAATGTAATCTAAAATTATTTCGGCCTAAAATTCTAAAAGTTACTGGTTTAGTTTTAATAAATTACAATGAAAGTAAATAATTAAGTTTTAAAGATTGTTTAATATCTTAAAAAAATATTTTGATTTTTCTTAATTTTGTATAGAGATGAAAACACTTTTCACTTTTGAACCAAATTAGTGTTTTACCTATTTTTTTTTCTTTTATTACTATTTTGTTCCAAAAGAAAATGCAGCAACATTTGGTTTGATGTGCCTAACACTGCTATGCTTTTACCTTTAACAGTGTTTGTCTTAGGTTTGTTTCTCACTTTAAATATTCAAAGTTGGTGCTTTGGAGTGAGAAAATATATTGTCAGACTGTGACTAATTGGATCCAATCATACAAATCAAATTTAAGTTCCACACATGTTTCTCACAAACCTTCAAAATAGGGTTCATACTTTATTTCTAAATCATACAACTTCAAATAAGAACACAAGAGGAAATAATTAAGAAGGGATATGTGATCCAATCTTACCAATCACAATTAGTTCCCAAATCATCATGTTATTCTAATTATATTTCTAAATCATAAAGAGAAAAAAAAAAACTTTAGGAAAATGGTAAAAGTAAAAGAAGAAAATGAATGTAACAATTTTCTTTTTTCTAAATAGCTCTTGAATTTACAAGGCAAGTAGAAAAAGGCTTGTAAAATGTGTGATCAAAGACTAAAAGGAATTATCAACAAGGATTTATGTAGTTGACACATACAAAAATATAAATTTGAATTTAATAATCGATATAATGAATGCATCTGTAAACATTTTTTTAATCTTAAAACATGTCTTTATCTTGATGAATTTATGGGATCATTTATTTAATCTTTTTAGTATAAAATAAAGACTAGAAAGGAATTAACATGCTTTTTGTATTTGTAGATGGGAAGAACATGTTTAAAGTAGAAGTCTTAGCTATGGTTTTAAATTTAAAATTTAGTTTAATAACATTTATGCAATTTTGAGTATAATATAATTATATATGTTGAAACTACAAGAAAATAATGAAATAAAAACTAATTTTAGAGACAAAAAATAATTAGTTGTTATAATGACTAAATTATAGACCGTTTTCAGTTTTAGAGGCTAAAAATATTTTTGATTTCTAAATTAGTTTATATTATTGTTAAATGGTTTATAAATTGGTATCTAATTAGCAACCAAGATTTTTTTTACCAAATTTAGAATATAAATAATTGGTAGTTAAAACCTTGGTAGCTAATTAGATATCAATTTATAAACCATTTAACAATAATAGAAACTAAAAATATTTTTAGTTTCTAAAACGGTCTTTAATTTAGTCATTATAACAACTAATTATTTTTTGTCTCTAAAATTGGTTTCTATTCAATGATTTTCTTGTAGTCATAAATGTATAATCGCACAGACAAGGTCTCGACGTAAAGAGATGTGTTGGAGATTTCACATCAATTAAAAATAAGAACATTTCATATACTAAACACAAATCTTATTTAATTTTATGAGTCGATTTTATAATTTAATTTAAACTTAAAGTTTATTTAACATTCATCATATAGACAACTTTTCTCAGTATTTCTACCTATAAAATTATATACTCTTATATAGAAATACAATAACAAATTTATATTTAAGTGTAATAAATGCAACCATATGAAGTTCTCTAGCATTCAACTTAGCTTTGAAGTGTTATATGTAAAACTAGCAAAAACTACAAATATTACAACACGAGAAGGAAAATATAATAACTTATCCTAGCATGTTTTAAACATGGATTGAGTTTTTTTTTTTCATTTTAATAACAGTTCTAATATGTTTTTTTAAAAAAAAATAAGAAATAAAGCAAAATTAAATATTAATATAAAAATAAATAGAAAAAAATTTAAAATAATATTATTATTTTACTTCAAGTAGAATTTGAACCAGAACCTGTTTGGTAGTATTTTCCTTCAAATCCATCAACTTGTGAAACAATCAATATCTACTCTATTTTTGGTGTAGTCCCCCATATTTTTGTATTTTCTTTCTTTTTCCTTTTTTTAATAATATTTTTTTCATGTGATGGCAGATAATTGTTGTTACTTGAGGTGTCAGCCTGAGATGTCAAGTTGCATATTGATACCTAACATGAAAACTTTTATAAAAAAAAAAAAAAACAATCAATATCTACATTATCAATACTTAAATCAAACAAAAACAATGCTTTATTTAACTCGCATTCAATCAAAGCAATTCACCATTAATATCATGATTAACTAAATGATAATATTAGCTAATAATTAATTTTTTTAGAAAATAGTTCAAAACGGACTCATAAATATTCCCTATCGAAGTAGTTGTTTTTTTTTCTTCTTCTTTAAGCAGTGACAACTCCAAAAGGAAAGTAAGAAAATAATATTAAAACCTTTAAATGAAATATTTTCTTAGAGAAAATGAGAAACCACTTCAAAGGAAATTATAATTAGCTAGTAATTACCTATAGAAATTACATTTTGTTCTTGTTCTTCTCAAAATTTCCTTATTTTATTCATAGTACTTCATCCTTACTTCATTGCCAATAGGTGAAGAATTACACCATGGCCTTCATCAATAATGGTTTTATGTGTAATGTTCATAGCATGCCCCAAAGAATGGCCATTGTTATATACTATCTTTTTCAATGAATTAAACTCAACAATAAAAATGGTCCCTCATTTTTTAAATGCATTTTGTCTCTTTTATTTCTTCTTTGTAATGCTATTAATGTCTTCTCCTTTATTATAAAATATTTCCAAACCAATATTTCCATTTAAAAATATATTTAGATTAGTATTTGTTACTAATAATAAATAGTCGAGATCATTAGAAAATTATTAAATAAAAATTGATTTTAAAGGTAAAAAATAATTAATCACTATACTGACTAAATTAGATATTATTTTAGAGACTAAAAAATTATTAATATTTAAAGTAGTTTATATAATAAAATTTATAAAATATTTTTTAAATTGGTATCTAAAGTAATTGATAGGTAAAACTTTGATAGTTAATTAGGTACCAATTTAAAAATTAGTTTACAAATGTTATCAATAATAGAAACTAATTTAAATATCAATAATTTTTTAGTTTCTAAAATAATATCTAATTTAGTCAATATAACAACTAATTATTATTTTTCTCTAAAATTGATTTCTATTAAGTGACTTTCTAGTAGTGTATGAGAACCTGTTAGTGAATGTATTTATCTCTTAAAAACCATTTGGATATTTAGTTATTTGTTAAACTTATCTTATGTTTGTATTGAGTTTGAGTTAAAGATGCTTAATATTAGTTTATCATAGTTTTCTTTTTTCAAAAATGTTTATTTGACACCCATACTCCACCCTACACCCCAATAAATATTAATATTTTAATTATTTAAAAAAATATAATTTTTTTAATTTTAAAATATTTTTCATTTTGATTGTATTTTTATTAAGGAATTTTTTTTTTAATTTTTTTTATAAATATGAATATTTATTGTGAGTGTAGAATGGAGCAAGAGTGTCAAAATATCATAATTTTTTTTTAAGAGGAGAGAAGAGCTAATACTAGAACATTGACTCCATACAAAAAAGTACAACTTTTACACCCTATCAAGTGCTTTTCAAATGTAACCATACATCAAAACTCACCTTTTACTTTTTTTTTCTTTTCATCTAAAAAGCCTTCATCACATATTCCCTAGTCCAAATATTGCTTTCACAACCCTTTAACTAAATGATATCTTTTTCCTTTTATAGAACATCCTTACAAGAAGATAAAATGAATTAAAAGTATTTTCCAACAATCTTCTCCCTATATAAATTTGAATAAAATTAAATAAGTTTTTTTATAAATTTAATTTAATTTATTGATAACAACTTTTACATAAATTATTACCACACAACATATTTTTTAGTGTTATGTTATATCGAAATCAATAACATTTTAAATACACCTCTCTGCTAACCTAGTAAGATACTTTTTTAAGGACTTATAAATTCATGCTTTAAGATCTTTTGTTAATTGGTGTCATAAATTTAAATTTTTTTTATTATAAATAAAGCCATAATCTTTTATATAACTTGATTTATAGTTTATTAGTATAAAATTTTGCCAATATATAGTTAGAAAAATCCAACACTTAGTTTTTTTAATCTAAATTTTCTAGTTTTAGCCCGTGAATTCATATGGTGACTAAGTTACAAAGAGGGTGACAAACTAAAAGAATATTTAAAGAGATAATTGATCTTTGATTAATTTGGGGCAAGTGATCCATCTAGTATTGATTTATGAATTTAGCATTTGAATATTGAAGAGGGTGCAATGTTGTCCCTTCCATTCAAGGCCAGCATACTTTTCATTGTTTTGAATTCATTCTTTAAACTAAACACCATCAGACAATGTGACCAGATCTTTCAGATTTTTATTTCCCTTTTTTATTAAACATATTCCTCACCTCCATGTGCTCTTCACTTCTTCATCAGATTCCTCACCCATTTCCTCCATCTCTATATAAACAAATCCTAGTTAGTCCTTTCACAATGAACTACAAATAAAAAAAAATGTCTCTTCCACAAAAGTACTATAATTTGAGTAATTTATTTTTTGACAGTAGACATGAACACTAAGTTTTACATTCTGATATGAGTACTAAGTTAGTTGTTGTAAAACTTAGCAAAAGCATATCATGTATGTTACATCATGAGTTAATTAATTAAGGAAACAGCATCTGTGCATTGTTTGGTGAAACAAATAACAAGGTAACAACTATGGACAACATGAATGGCTCATCAACTTGAACCACATAAAATAGGTGGACCACAAAAAATGGGGCTAGATAAGCAAAGGGGAGGAGTTATATTCTTACTAAACAAATCAAGAACTATAAAACATTGAAAATAATGCAATATGTAATCATATTGTCTGTTGTGTTGGATGATCAGCCTATCACTATCATTGAGGTAATAACCTTAATGTCCCATTAGTTCAAAAGCCATTTTCCTATCTACATATTTTCATAGTCTAGTGCTAGCTAGATTTACCTTGTTTCCTGCCAACCATGGCAACTAAAAGATTATAAGAGGGTGAAAAATAATGACCAAATAATGCAGAAAACAAAGCAGGATAATAATGCTAGAGTCCACGTGGGGAGCAAAAGCTTAGGAAATCTTTTTACGTGATTTTCAGCTCCACTATTTTCACCTCTCTGACAGATTGCTATTTTTGAAACTCTACTCTAGCTAACAAAACAACTTGGAACCATTCAGATTGCAGAATTCATAAGATTTCAATTTCAACCTCTTACATGAGAGGTTAAATGGTGATGACTAGTGAAATTTATTATAATGAAAAACTAAGCAACATGGGAATGAGTATGAGCATGACCATCTTTTCATTATTAAACAACAACTTCCATTACAATAATAAAAGAATAAAGAAGCTAGCTCTTGGACCCAAATCTTCCACTCTTCTTCCTCTATAAACAAAACATGGGGTTTCCCCCTCTACAATCCCAAAACAGATCAACCGCTCTCTTCTCTCAGCAATGCCTGGAAGCTTAAGGAATCTGTCACTTTCTCCCAAAATCTTCTCCTTCACCTTGCTTCTCTCATTAAACTGTCTTCTCTTTTTTCCATGTTGTTACTCCCTTGATGAGCAAGGTCAGATTCTTATAGCATGGAAAAACAGTTTAAACATCACTTCAGATGTGTTACCATCATGGAACCCTTCAGCCTCAAGCCCATGCAACTGGTTTGGGGTGTATTGCAACTCACAAGGAGAAGTGGTAGAGATAAACCTGAAGTCAGTGAACTTGCAAGGCTCATTGCCTTCAAATTTTCAACCTCTAAGGTCCTTGAAGTTTCTGGTACTCTCATCAACCAACCTCACTGGAAGGATTCCAAAGGAGATTGGAGACTATCTCGAGCTCACCTTTGTTGATCTCAGTGGCAATTCTCTCTTTGGTGAAATTCCAGAAGAAATTTGCAGCCTAAGAAAACTGCTGAGTTTGTCTCTCCATACAAACTTCCTTGAAGGCAGCATTCCATCCAACATTGGCAATCTATCAAGCCTTGTGAACTTGACAATCTATGATAATCATCTCAGTGGTGAAATTCCAAAGAGCATTGGCTCCTTAAGCAAGCTCCAAGTTTTCAGAGCTGGTGGCAATAAGAACCTCAAGGGTGAGATCCCATGGGAGATTGGAAACTGCACCAACTTGGTCGTGCTAGGACTTGCAGAAACCAGCATTTCAGGAAGTCTTCCTTCTTCGATCAAAATGCTGAAAAAAGTCAAAACCATAGCCATATATACAACTCTGTTGTCAGGTTCTATTCCAGAAGAGATTGGCAATTGCAGTGAGTTGCAGAACCTGTACTTACATCAGAACTCTATCTCGGGCTCAATACCAAGCCAAATTGGAGAACTCAACCAGCTTAAGAGTCTACTTTTGTGGCAAAACAATATAGTTGGTACTATCCCAGAAGAGCTTGGAAGCTGCACAGAGATCAAAGTCATAGACTTGTCTGAAAACCTTCTCACGGGTAGCATACCAAGAAGTTTTGGCAACCTTTTAAATCTCCAAGAGCTTCAGCTAAGTGTCAATCAACTCTCAGGTATTATCCCTCCAGAAATTTCAAATTGTACTTCCCTGAATCAACTGGAACTTGACAACAATGCTCTCTCTGGTGAGATTCCTGATCTTATTGGAAACTTGAAAGGCTTGACTCTTTTCTTTGCATGGAAGAACAGGCTATCAGGAAAGATTCCAGATAGTGTTTCTGAGTGCCAAGAACTTGAGGCACTTGATCTGTCTTACAACGACTTGATTGGTCCGGTACCCAGACAACTATTTGGGTTGAGGAACCTCACCAAACTTCTACTTCTTTCCAATGAGTTATCAGGCTTCATACCACCTGATATAGGAAACTGCACAAGCCTCTACAGGCTGAGGTTGAATCACAATAGACTAGCAGGTAAAATTCCCCCAGAGATTGGCAACTTGAAGAGTTTGAATTTTCTGGACATGAGCAGCAATAATCTCGCGGGAGAGATTCCTCCAACACTATCTGGATGCCAGAATCTTGAGTTTCTAGACCTTCATTCCAACAGTCTCACTGGTTCTGTTCCAGATTCTCTTCCCAAAAGCCTTCAGTTGATTGACTTGTCAGACAACAGGCTAACTGGTGCATTGAGTCACACCATTGGTTCATTGGCTGAGTTAACCAAACTCAACCTTGAAAACAATCAGATAAGTGGAAAAATCCCAGCAGAGATCCTGTCTTGTACTAAGCTACAACTTCTGGACTTGGGAAGCAATAACTTTGATGGAGAAATTCCCAATGAAGTTGGTTTAATTCCTTCATTGGAAATCTCTCTCAATCTTAGCTTCAACCAGTTTTCTGGTAAAATTCCATCCCAGTTCTCTGGTCTTACCAAACTAGGAGTGCTTGATCTGTCTCACAACAAGCTCTCAGGGAATTTAGATTCCCTCTCTGACCTTGAGAATCTTGTCTCCTTAAATGTTTCCTCCAATGGCTTCTCTGGTGAGTTGCCTAACACTCCATTCTTCCACAAACTCCCTCTCAGCGATCTTGCTGAAAATCAAGGTCTCTACATTGCCGGAGGTGTTGTAACTCCTGCTGACAAAGGTCATGCTTCATCGACCATGAAGTTCACTATGTCCATTCTCTTAAGCACCAGTGCAGTTCTAGTGCTGCTCACAGTCTATGTCTTGGTCCGTACTCACATTGCCAGCAAGGTTCTCATGGAAAACGAAACTTGGGAGATGACTTTGTATCAGAAGCTTGATTTCTCCATTGATGACATTGTCTTGAGTTTGACATCAGCCAATGTGATTGGCACTGGAAGCTCTGGAGTTGTGTACAAGGTGACAACTCCAAACGGTGAAACACTGGCAGTTAAAAAGATGTGGTCCTCAGAAGAGTCAGGAGCCTTCAATTCTGAAATTCAAACATTGGGGTCAATTAGGCACAAGAACATCATCAGGCTTCTGGGTTGGGGATCAAACAAGAACCTCAAGCTGCTGTTTTATGATTACCTCCCTAATGGAAGCCTAAGTTCACTGCTTCATGGTTCAGGAAAGGGAAAGGCTGAATGGGAGACAAGATATGATGTTATATTAGGTGTGGCACATGCACTTTCATATTTGCACCATGATTGTTTGCCTGCCATTATTCATGGAGATGTCAAAGCCATGAATGTGTTATTAGGTCCTGGATATCAACCTTACCTTGCTGACTTTGGCCTGGCAAGAACTGCAACTGAAATTGGTCACAATACTAACTCCAAGCCACTTCAAAGACATTACCTTGCTGGTTCATATGGATACATGGCTCCTGGTATTCATTTTATTCCTTCTAGTAAACTTGAATTAATTGAGTGATTAGTAAAATATGTTTTAGTTCCTCAAATTTTGGTTACATATCCTTTGAAAACAGTAGTTTTAGTTTTTAAATGAGGTGGTCTTGGTTCTTGACTTTATATATACTTTTTAACCTATGGATGGATCAAATCCAACATATCTAAAAAAGTACAAAGAACAAAAATTACCATTTTTAAAATATAGGACTAAAACTGATTTGATCAAAACATGAGAGATTTGAAACACATTCTGCCATTTTTCTCTTCTAATTTATTGACCCTTTGAACAGTACTAATTTCTGTTGTCTTTGGTTTATTCACAGAGCATGCATCTCTTCAGGCTATCACTGAAAAGAGTGATGTTTACAGTTTTGGCATGGTTCTACTTGAGGTTCTCACTGGAAGGCACCCATTAGACCCAACTCTGCCAGGGGGTGCACACTTGGTTCAGTGGGTCAGGAACCACTTGGCTAGCAAAGGAGAGCCTTCTGACATTCTTGACACCAAGTTGAGAGGGAGGGCTGATCCCACCATGCATGAAATGCTACAAACTCTAGCAGTTTCTTTTCTATGTGTAAGCACTAGATCTGAAGAACGTCCAACAATGAAGGATGTTGTTGCTATGCTGAAGGAAATTAGACCCCTTGAGACCTCAAGAACAGACTCTGATGCATTGAAGGGAGGTTTAACATCACATAATTCTCCACCACCTCCTAAGAATGTGGTTTCACATGGATCTTCTACATGCTCTTATAATTTCTCAGATAACTCAATCAGTTGAGAGCATGTATATACTTCATTCCAATTGTACATAGTCTAAAGCAGTGCCAATTAGAGGTGCCCTCAATTATTAAATTATTAATTAAATTATATTATAGTACTAATATAGTGTGGTCATTTTCTCCTTTTTAGTGTAATGTCACACAGAGGATGCAGATTTCAAGTATCCATATATATGTTTAATATATAAATAAATATATCTTCTTAAGCATTTTCCTAACTAATTTAGTTGCAAGTGCTCTAACTATGAAAAACTTGCATGAGACTCTTACCTTTGGATGGTGTGAAAGAAAATTAGAGTGAAAAGTGAAATTTGTAACTGTAGATAAAAAACTATAACTCAAATGCCAATTGAAATTGAATGAATAATAAGAAGATCTAAGTATGTTATATGATGAGTAGAATGTGGTGTAATTAAACATTGTATTTGAATTGTGATGGAATGAATATGAGGAATTAAAGAGATTTTCCTTAGGTTCCTGAGTGCCAACTGGGAACAGTGAAGGCTTAACTGTGTATTAAGAGAAGGACCTGAAATCTTGTGGAAAGTTGAAGCAATGATTGGTTGTTTTGGATATATGTGTTTAGAATTTATTGATGGAGAACAATATTCCATGATTCATTCTCTCTCTCTCTCTTTCTCTTACATCCCCACAAACACACACATCCAAGCCAGCCTTTCATAACAGTACTCACATGGTCCCATGTTCAACACCACATGTCCATGTGCTGTCTGAGAGAGACTCTCCAGTTTCCAACCATTCCAATGGAAACTTCATTGCTCAAATCACAAAAACTAACACTATCCTCTTCATTTTACATTCATGTTTACATTATAGTTCAACATATATGTTTCATTTTCACCATTTAAAGAGGATTAAATGATATGTGCATATAACAACTAACTCGGTGCAAACATCATCTTATAAGTCAGTTCTGTAAAGTATAGTTAAGTTTAAAGTATATTTCTTAATATGTTATCATAGTCATCTAAAGTCTATCCTAATAAAGAATTATTGAACTTATAAAGTCATCTGCTATCAGATTGCTATCGAATCAGTCATAAATATATCATTTCACACGTATGTCAGCCGAATTTATGAGGTTGATTTAGATGAAATTGAAATTAGTAAAGTTATGTACTAACTTGAAGTTATCTGGTTTGTGACACTGAAAGGTTGCATGTATCGTAGTCAAATGCACATGCATATATGCAGGACCATTATAAATGGAACAGTGAAGGATGACATTGAATAACTGCTCCCAAACCAACTTCAGGATTTGTAAGTCAAAGCTTTTTCCCATAATAAGTGCATAATGTAACTGATTCAAGGATTTTGAAATATTCATATATAAGATTTTGTATATACAAACCAAATCGTATGCATCACATTCTATTTAACAATTTAAAATAATATATTCATATAAATCTTGGTTCAAAACTTTCTCATTTTTACTTATTATAAACACTTAGATTCTTATTTAAATGTAGCACTAGCTCTATTTTATGTTATTTTTTAAAACCAATAATGAAAATTGTAAGATAATTATGATTTATTTTTAATTTCACTTTTAGTTTTTCATATTCTCATTTGTATGTATATATAGAAAGGCTTTCAACTATTACAATGGTAAAACTTTAATTCCTTTATCAGCTTTTTCTATATAATTTGCAAGTAGGAACAAAATTGTTGTGCACATATTGCAAAACAAGGGAATTTTCCATCATTTGCAAGGTTTGACAAAGCTCTTTGTATTTACTGAAATTCTTAAAGGAAACTATTTCACAGTATCTTTGAAAAAACCATTTTTGGCTTTACCATGGAAAGATAAGAGAAGGGAAAACAAATAATGTCAGAAAAATTCAAGAAACTTGAGAGAAGAACGAATTCCAGATATGTTACAACAAAATTAAAGCATGAATTGGAGTGTTATTTATTAAAAATTAAACATATGTTTTTGGTCTTTGTAAAAATAAGGAATTTTAATTTTTGGTCTTTATAAAGTTTTTTAAAAATTTTATCCTTCAAAAAAATTTAAAATTATTTTTAATTTATATAAAATTAATAAATTTGAAATCCATTTAAAATATACACCACTACGAAATTATTAAATATAAACCAATTTTAAAGACTAAAAATAATTAGTTTGTATATTGACTAAATTAGATATTATTTTAGAGTAAAAAACTATTGATTTCTACATTAGTTTTTATTATTGATAAATAATTTTTAAATTGGATATCTAATTAGTCACCAAGGTTTTAATAACTAATTATTTAAATTTTAAATTTAATAGCAAAAATCCTGATAACTAATTAAATACTAATTTAGAAACTATTGATCAATAATAGAAATTAATTTGAAAATTAATAAATTTTTAGTCTGTAAAATAATATTTAATTTAATTAATATAATAATTAATTATTATTTTTTCTCTAAAATTGGTTTCTGTTTATGATTTTCTTGTAGTTATATGCTTTCTAAAATTGTAAATAACTATTTTTTATCTTAGTATTTATTTTAAATAGATAAATATAAATTATTTTAAGAATCTTGGAAAAAATGAACGTTTCATATTTTATCACATATAATAATACGTACATTTTAGAATAATTACTTTATTTTTCATCATTTTCCTATATACTTAAAGAGGTAGAAAAAAAAAAAGAATCAGCAGTATCATAGTTTTATTGATTTTATTTTTTTAGAATAAAATTTTATATAAGTTTTTTTATTGATAATGACAATTTATGTTTCTCATAAATAAAGAATAAATGTTATTTTTCATAGAAAGTTTTAGTGCAGAGACCGTGTACGAAAAGACTCCAAAGTCAAAGATATTTGAAGTCATGTGCATGTATCTTATCTTAAGGAGATAAATTCATTAAATGTTTCTTTTTGAAAAAAAAAATTCTCTTATATTTTCATTTCTATATTTAAATCTATTCAATAAGTTGTGTTATTATTTAATAATTAAGGAAACAGTAAACTGAGATGAATATCAAATATGTTAGCATTAGGAAACATTAATATATACTTTTAAGTAATTTTTTTAAGTAATTATCACAATAGTTTATCATTATCATTAATATTTTTCATACTATTATTATTTAATATAATTATTATTATTATATAAGTTATTAAAGTTGATATTAACAATTTACTGCCAGAAGAATCACCAAACCAAAACAATTTAGTAAATACAATTTATAATATTTTAAAGTGTAAAACATTATATATATTCTAATTAATTAAATTTATTATGAGTTTATTTTCCATAAGTTATTAATACAAAATTTACAGCTACCTTCCAAATACAGAACACATTAAAATTAAGTTCGAAAATAATTATTTCAAAAGTTAACAATTTTTAATGATATGATATTTTTTTTATTAGTTGAGAATATAAAATGGTTTCATGGTTTTTTATGCAACTGTGCCTCCAAAATAAATTCATTCATTTTGCAATTATAGTCAACTCTATATTAGCAACTAAGGTCTCACTTTTTACATTATCAATAATTTTTTATAATATCACTAAAAAAAATTATGAAATAGAAAATAATTTTAAAAACAAAAAATAATTAGTTGATATAATGACTAAATTAAAAACTATTTTAGAAACTATTTTTTTTTTAAATTAGTTTTTATTATTGTTAAATAGTTTTAAACTGGTATCTAATTAGTTGTTAAAGTTTTAATTACCAATAATATAATTTAGATTTCAAATTTTGTAGTAAAAACATTAGTTGTTAATTAGATACCAATTTAGAAACCATTTAACAATAATAAAAACTAATTTAGAAACCACAAATTTTTTTTAGTCTCTAAAATGTCTCTAATCTAGTTACTATAACAACTAGTTATTTTTGTTTTTAAATTTAATTTTTATTTCATGATTTTCTTGTAGTGTATATTAACATGCATAAATTCTAATTAAATAAACAATTTTTTTTAAATATAATATTAATTTTCATAAACTATATTTTGAAAGTTTTAGATAACACTTAAGTACAATTTTGGGTTATAAAAAAGACAAATTATTTTGTTTAGTTCGTCGTGCTAATTCCTTACTTAAACAAAGGATTATTTGAATAAGATTTTCTATAAGCTCTTAATAAATAAAAAATGATTTAACTTTTTCATACACAAAAAGTAATTAAGCGTAAGTAAAAAAATAAAATATTATAAAATACAACAAATATTTTATGAATTAACTCACACATGAATTAATTTTATAATTTAAAGAGAAACTATTTTTTCTTAGTGTTCTCTTTTAAAAAGAACTTTATATATATATATATATATATATATATATATGTGTATTTAAGATATTAAAACAAAATAATATACTTTTATCATTATTGTAATCTAGATTATGTTCCAACCTATTGGCATGTCAGTATACTATTATTAAAATTTAAAATATGTTAATTGAAACAAAATTAATATTTAAACTATCAATCTATGAAATTTTTTACATAAATTATTTTCAGATAGAAATTTATTAAATAAAAATTAATTTTAAGAATTAAAATAATTAATTCCTATTAACTAAATTAGAAATCATCTTATAAACTAAAAAAAATTATTAATATTTAAAATGATTTTTATTATTAATAAAAATTTATAAAATAGTTTTTAAATTGATATATAACCACTAAATTTTAGTTATTAATTATTTTATATTCTAAATTAATTTAAAATTTAAAATATTAATAATTAAAATTTTATTAGTTAATTTAAATATTAATTTTAAAATCATTTTATTAATAATAAAAGTTATTTTAGATATTAATAATTTTTTAATTATAAAATAATATCTAAAGTGATTAATTATATTTTATATTTAAATTTAGTTGTGATTTAAGAATTTTTTTTATAATATTTGTTAAGCAAATTCTGCAAATTCATTGAAAGAACATAAGTTGTTGAATGGATTACGCACAATTGTTTTAGACATTTGTAATTTTTTATGATTCAAATTTTAAATTTTAGAATTATAATGTTTCAAACTTTATTTATTATTTCATGTATTAATAATTTTATTATAATAAAGAACAGATACTAAATTGAATTTTCCTATTATATAAAATATTTTTTAATATAGTTGAGATCCATTATCTTTATGAGACCAATAATGAAGATTAATTTTCACAACCGTGACTATAGGCCTACCAGAAGAAGTAATATCACGTGATATGTCACATGTCAAACCATTATGTGCCCTTTTCATGTATGGACCAAGAACATTCATGAATCACACCATCTTCCTTCTAGATCATCATTACATTATAATATTGACACTTTCATTTTTGAAAATAAATCTCTTAAATTATGTTTATATTACACAAAAGAATCAGATAAGATTTTGGATTATAAAATTAAAAGCTTTTTATCTTAAAAATATATATATTTTTATCAACAATTAAATAAAATGTTTTAGGACAACCTTTCTGATATTTGCTTGTATTTTTTTCTATACAACACTTATAAAAATTCACTTTCATGAGAAAAATAATGTATAAAGAAAAATCACAATAATTTTTTACAGCTTTTTTTTATATTCTTGAGATCTCCATGTGGTAACAAAGTTTTATTCAGATATACCGCAGACACATTTATAATTATTGAATAACATAGATAATGTTATATTTTATTTGTTTATAAAGTTATTTTGAGGACAAACATTCTAAGACAATCAAATATATGAGTGTCAATGGAATAATAAGACTTTCATGCATTAGTTTAAAGACGACGTGTTAAAGATTCAACAACAGTCAAAACATTGATCTGGTTGACAAACGAATTGAAGTTTGATGTCCTTTGGTATAAAAATTACAAAATCAATAATTGTTCATTTTATACTAAGTCTTTAGATGAAAAAAAAGTACAATTCAAAATAGTGAAATTACTCTTGAAGTTGAATTCATGCAATTCTCCAATTTGAAAGATGAAAATCATGTACTTACATCAATATCGTACTATGGTCTAATAGAGAGATTTTGGAGATTGATTATACTAAGTTTTTTATTTCAGTGTAGATGAATTGATAATGATTAGTAAAATAATTTTTTGAAGTCCTAATATATTTTTTACACTATTTAAGTTTTAAGAGTTTGATTTTTTTTTATTTTTTTTTTGAATTAAAATAAATATATTAATGTTTACAACATTAAATTAGTGAATAAAAAACTCATAAGTTGATTAAAAGTGTGTGATAGAATGTAAGATGTTAAGGTTGAGTTTCACACAACTACCTATCCAAATAATTATGAATAAACTTATCTTAATTAATCTCAATTATATCATCAATGCACTTATCTATTAAAATTTAAATTTTGAAGAAATTGAACCTAAATGGATTGAAGATAATCTCCATCTCTTGACAATTATAACCAATCAATTAGTCATAAGTGCTTTAATAAAGTGAAATAGCAATAAACATATGAACTGATAACATCTTTCGAGAATTTTGTAAATACCTTAATTGAAAAGAATCTTGAACAAAAACATGTACACAAGAAAACTCAGTGACACAGAGATACGTATTGATATACCAAGTTGCAAATTACAAAAACATGCTCAAAATACAAGGAATGCGTGGCACATACATATTAACCTCAAAACCTCAAAGTTTGTATAGAATTGTGTGAGGAACTCAAACAATGATTGTAGTTCCTGTACAAAAAAAAAATACTACAAAAAAATGCTCACTGTGTAAGATGAAAACCTCAAGATAAACCAAAAAACTTTCCACGTGGGGTAGATCGGCTTCTTATAAATTCAGGCGTGGATGCATTTCTTCCTTCTTTAAGATTGCTTGCTGAACCATTCAAAACTTTGTTTTCAACTTTGCTAACCAATAAATGTTCTCCTGCTTGAACTATTCCTCTGCATGTGGACAAAAAGGTTCTATTATCATTACCAGTGATGCTACTATGTTTGCATATGCATTTATGAGCTTGTAGTAACATGATTGTTGTTTGGATAACAAAGACCAAAAAATTGATTTTGACACTATTGTTTGGATACTGTAATCAAATTGATTTTGAGTGTGTTATTACCAAAATAGCTTAGTCAAACAAAGGGTATATACAGAACAAATAACATCAGATTAGTGTTGATGCAAAAGCTACTTCTGATACTTTTTATAAGTAAAAAGTAAGAAAAAATAAAAAAACAGTTCTTTTATAAGTTAAAATTAACTCAGGAAGTTAAGAGTCCTTTTGTAGAAAAGTAACACAAATTTTCTTTAACATTAATTTCTTTCATAAGTGTTTTTGAAAAAGTTTATCCGAAGTTTAAAACTTGGAATCATGTTTCAACATAATGAAAACACAGCCTATGTTAGCCATACCTTGATTCAAGGTTCTGAAAATTCCTTGCAAAGTTCTGACGTATCTTTTTGAGACTTAAAGCATCATGGACAGCAGACTCCATAAATATAAGATCATTTTCGGCCTCGGAGTAATCATTCTTTGGAGGTGGCTCCACATTACTTTCACTAGTAAATTCCATCTCAGGAATGAATGGTGAGGTCAAATCAGGCTTTTGAATCTTAAAGGGTGATAGTTGATTATGCTTGGCCTTAGCCTTACTCTCAACCTTGCTTTTTCTGATCCCACCTTGTCTTACTGCACTAAGTGCTTGCTTGAATTGTTCCTCTTCATTTTCTTGATGAACTTTCTTATAGTTGAGCTTCTGGAGATTGAAGATTGTTTCCGAAATGTTTTCATGCTTTACTTGCTCTTGTGAATTCACATACATTCTTGTGTTATTGTCAGTGGATGCAACCACTGGCATTGTGACAAGGGATTTGTTAGCAGCTGGAAATGGATGCTTTAATATTGGTTGGTTGTCTATTGTTTCAGTTTTGACCTTGCTTTTAATGGATGTCCCTCTATCATTGGATTGTGATCTTCTCACTGGAGGGGATGGTGATCTTCCCTTCCCTGAGCTCACTAACTTTTCTTCAGTCAGGAAAGACATTTTTGGCATAGAGTCCTTGTCCATAAATGTTGAGGGAAATCGTGACCTTCTTTGCTTACCTGAAGAGCAACTTCTAGACTGAAAAAAGAATTTCAACTTAAGTTAGAGAATATATGAATTCTGCATCAACATGGCACGATATCCAAATACATATTTACACATATTTCTTATAATTAGGTATATATTTTATTTAGCTACCTCAAAGCTTCTATCATCCATAAGTCTTTGACCAGTTTCATGCTTCGTATTGCCATTGGTACCATATTTTGGTAATTGAAAAGGTGAAACAGCTCTTGGTTTTTGAGAATCAATGGCGTTTCTAGCATTCCCAGCCTTCCACTGATCCAGTTCTGCTTCCTTCCTCTCCAATGCCAATTTGAGATTTGATATCTAAAAAAATAAAGAACCGTTTACATATGTTGTGCATGTTACATTCAAAATTGCACTACTTGTGACTAAAACGCAAACCTCTTCCTTTAGTTCTCGGATTTCACCAGTTTCTTTGTTAGATTGCGCAGCCCCAAGTTCAATGGATGAAACCCTCTCAGCAAACTTGAGTGTGCTAATTGTCTCTCCAAAAGCATTAAGTTCAGGATTTATATGAACAAACATCAAAGTTTTTGCATGCCCTCCTATTGATAAAACAAAAGAAACACATATCTCAAGTTAATTTTACAGAAATTCAAACAAGCAAACAACTATGACAATAACCAAATTAATACCAGTATTTAAATTTCTAATCACGTATCAAAGCCTAATCTAACAGCCTGGTCCCAAAAGAAAGATTGTACATATAGTGGTCAAATAGTAGTAACACCTGTTCTAACAATATGGTTGGCATAAGAGAAATGGAAAAAAAATCCAAATCTTAATGCTGCTAAGTAACTTGCATCAAAGGAGAAAAAATTACATGGGAAAATGTTACCTAAAGAGTCTTGTAAAACTTGTGTGAGCTTGCTATTTCTATAAGGGATATGGGGATTCTTCTGTGCCAAGGCAGAGATAACATCCCCAAGTGCAGAAAGTGATCTATTTATATGTTGAGCTTCCTTTAGTCTCTCACCAACTGCCTCAGATTTGTCAACCCTCTCACTTCCAGCCAAATCCACAAGATGGAGACAACCTCTGAGAATGGAGTTGGAAACTAACTCCCTTCCTCTAACATGAACAGTCAAAACACTGCAAAAAGTAAGAACTTTTGTTAAATATATTTGATGGTTGTTGGTTATCCATCTATGTTCATGAAGATGTCATTTTACCTATGGGAACGACTGCTTCTCTCATTTAGAGCTGTAGCACCCACGGCACGGTTCTTCTGACCAATTCTCATCAAGTCTAGAACATCTTGAGTACAGGTAACTGGAACTAAAAAGGCATCAGGGACATTGATGCCATTCATTTGAGAATTGTTTCGTATGTCTAATGTATGTCTTGTTAAGGAACTGATATAACTACATAAATTTCATTCTTAATATCTGTATAAGAATTTGAACTGCCTTGCTGAAGAAAAAATTACGATAGAACACTGCTTAAAGGATATCTTCTGTTAGAGCCATCAGTGACTAGCAAATCTCTCACTTGTTCATTGTATATTTCAATCATCTGAACGAAAACTTCATATTTTATGGAATCAGACCTTTCCTTTGATATATGAAATAAATCACCCAATGCCCTATAGTTTACACCCCATGTGTCTTCTGTTGTAAGATCAGGGCCACTCTACACAAGCAAGTTGATCACATTAATATGCATAATAAAAAAATGATGAAACAAGAAAATGTATCATAATCGAAGGTCTACAAAAAGGACATTTTTATCAATTTATGTTGACAAAGAACAAGATACTTAATTTAAATTTGTAAGTGAGCTGTTAAGTTAGAGGTTTGGTAAAGTTTCAAATAAGGAAGTTTTCGAAAGAAATGGCTCCAAACCAAGGTTTTAACTAGTACTACAGGAGTCTTTAAACCCAACAAATCATGTGACAGTGTTTAAACATGTACCATATAACACAAAAGTAGAAGGAATATCATATGATTGGTGGTAAATAATACATGGATATCCCATGAAAAGAAAGCCAATGGTTGTAAGTTTAAAACCACATACATTGTGTTATCGTTTGTGTAAACAACAGTCAATAATAGTTTAATGAATCAACATTATGTAAGATAAACTAAAACTATTATGCATGTCTCATACCATTGTGTATGTTTTCCCTGAGCCAGTCTGCCCATATGCAAAGATGCATACATTATAACCATCCAGAACGGATCTGATCAAGGGCTGAGTGTCAGCATAAATTTGTTCTGCACATGACAAAAAAAAAACATCATGAAAAGCATCAAATGAGAACCAACATGATAAAAACTCTTAGAAACGTAATTCATTAGTAAGAAAACCATAAATTTATTATGAACAAGGGAAGATTTTACTGACTGAATATTAAACAGGAAAAAGAACTTTCCTCCAAGTATTTCAATTTCACAAAAGGACAATGCTCAATTTATAAACAATACAGAGCTAATGAATCTCTTCCTCTAACTAACTAACTAACTAATATTGCCTAACTAACTGTGTTAATCTTTCTCTTAACTTCTAACCTAAACACTCCTCCTGTCCAAGGAATCGAAATTTGAACATGATTCCAGCATTGATACCTTTCCAACACTTTACAACACATCTTTGACACTTCTCAACACTTGACCCAATACCTCCATATATGAATGGATACACCAAGAACACTAGTACTATTAAACATTTCAAATTTATTTTCAACATTTAGAAAAGTAAGTTGAAATCTAATATAAATTATTTAGGGTAAATGATCAAATTGAACCTTAAACATGTGTGACTGCCATTTTATTGTAGAACAAATCAATAAAGTATATCCTGCAAGATGTAGAAAATTAAACTACCTTGTGTTACAGTTGTTCCAAAAACCTTATTGAATGAAAATACTCGTCTAGAATCTTTTCCATGCTTAAGGGGATTTACGATCATCATATCTCCATTTTCTCCAATATAGTCGACCGTAGACTGCCCATTTGATTGTCCTGGTAAGAATGGCCTCACTCTACAATACACCCTAATGGCTCCTGTAAAAAAGAAATTTAATCAATCAAACTTTAATGAATAAGTTGATCCATTAAATTCATTGCTAGGAACCTGGATTATTATGCACCTTTGAGGTCTTGTACTTGATTGTATAGAAGCCGGTTCTCCTCCAAAACTTTGTGGTAGGAAGTGGAGGCCACTTCAAGGCTTTTGATATGATCCTCTAAGTAAGGCATACAACTCAATCAATCCAAATATTATCATATTAAAACACTTCTACAAACAAGATAAGGAAAACCAATTCTTAGATGGTTACCAAGCCTACTAAATTCTTCTTCCCACTCTGATTGAATTTGTTTGACCTCCAATTTTGTTTCCTCAAAAAAGTACTTCATACCCTGAAGCGGGAGGAAAAGCTTAGCACATATGTAGAAGTAACAACCAACAATAGCAAAACTCCTAGCATCCAATTTATACCTCAAGTTGTTTCTGTTGAGTATCGATTACTTCAGAATATTTTGCAGAACAATTGGCTTTTTGTCGATAACTATCACGTTTTCCACCACAATTGCAGAATTTGGAGAAGTCATTTGATGCCAGGCTACTTCTTTGGCTAAGATATAGTGAGATGGTTTCTATGAACTCTCTCTTTGAGAGACAACCCATGTCACCTTTCAATATTTTCTTCAAGAAAAGTCCAAGCTGCAAAGAATTGTTAAGAAGTGTAATTTGGAAAACCATTAGAAGGAAAAGGAAAATGTTAAATGAATGGCAATAGTGAAGTTTGGAAACAAACGTGAATTGCATACAAAAATTAAACTATGGAGTACCTGAGTGCCCTGAGAAACAAGCAAAGATGAGAAATCCTTGACTACCTTGCTGAGTAAGGTATCAATTACCTACAAATTGTCACCCATATCACAGATAAGACTGCATGAAGAAAAGAAAATCTTTATGCAGATTATTTTTGGAAAAAAATCTGACACAATAACCTTATTTGCCAGTCTTATACTGTCAGTAGCAGTTCAATTTCAACTGACATTATATTTGCCTATCTTGTTTTCCTAAAATTTGGTTCACACCTAACTCAACCTACAAAATAAACTTATAAATTGAAATTTGTAGCTTCTTTATATACTTTATTTGATCTTATCATGTGAGATTTCCAACACAACCTCATGTTAAAGATTAGATATAAAGTTTACAAAACTGAACATCTGCAAGTGATCCTATAGCTACCAAATAGCAAGTGGTCCCTAAGTCCATCAACCGTCATTAGGTTTAAACTTAATATAACACTACAAAACCGATTTGTCTAGTGAGGTTTATCCCATTTATATACTTTAATTCTAAGATATCTACTAAGAGCTTCTCATGCATAGCTTAGTGAGTAAAATACTCTTATTATATATTCATATATTAATCTTTCTAGAAACAGGTTTTGTAAAAGTTAGAATAGAAGCTACAGCAGTACAACAAACTGGAAAGGATCTTACCGACCATTGCATTCAGAGGCAGATCTTCAATCCCATTGGCCTCTCTAAGGTAAGCCTGAAGAAGTCTGAGTCCAAAGTGATCATAAAGGAAAGCCAGAGCATTGGCAGTTCTTGTTTCTTCAATCAAGAACTCTTCAGATAATTGAAGAAATTCTAGCAGTTGTTCATACTGTGATGATTCTGACTCATCCAGTGATTCATCAGCACTTTCACTGCCAACTATGGAGGAAGGAGACTTCTTTGGAAAGGAAGTGATCCTCACAGTTCCACCATACCTCCACACACCAACCCCACCAGATAACTTCCATTCATAAAACCCCTTCAAACATAGAATGCAGTCCACAACTTTATTGGATGAACCTCCCTGCATTTTCAAGTTTTAAAACACAAATCATTTACAGAAAACTCAAAAGTAGTGTCAAAATCAACAAACAGATAAAATCTATTACTGAGGGTGACACTTGGTATCATCTTCAATAGCAAAATGGCAAGATGTGTTCTGAACAATCTTTTTTTTTTTGGAATTGTTTCATTTGCCAAATTTTTTGTTTGGAAATATATAAAATTTAAATTGATTTTATATCAGGACATTTAAAAAATTATGTAAAGAAAAATCCAAATTTGGTCGAATTTGAATGGAACTGTGTTTTTTTTCAGTTTTAATTGATAATTTAAACTTTGCTTCTTTTAGCATTATAAGTAAAATAAGAGTGACTGACATATGATTACTATTTTCCGGATATTTTAAAATTAAAATGTAAAAACGTAAATAACTTGTATGAAAATATTTGAAAATATATAGAACGTACATAATCAATTCAAATATAATTTAAAAAGTATATATATATATGTGTAGGGGAGATTGTAACTAAAATCTAGAAACCATTTTCAAATATAGCTGGAAATCTAATAATCAATATAAAATAGTTTTAATCCTCCTGTAATTTTTTTAGTTATTTTTACCTACTACAAAAAATAATGAATATTTTTTTATTTTCAAAAATATTAAACATACTTTATTTTCATTAAATATTTTTTAAAAGTACTAAAAGATTGAACATATTAATTAAACCAGATAAAATTCATTTAATCTTAGAATTTAATTAAAATTTATCGACCAATATGTACTTTTTTATTCTATCAACAGATTATCAATAAATGTATTAATCAATTTATATAATCTATACCTAAAAGTATTTCTCATTTTAACGTTTTTTTTTACATATTTTATTCTTATTAATATAAGATATTTCATTGATTTTATTTTTATATAAAAAATAATGTGAAATAAATAATAAGTTTCCTCATATACTTTACAATTTTAACATTATAAAATATATTCCATTTTATTATTTTTTATATTTTTTACACAGTTTTTACTTATTTTATCCTAATATTTGGTAACCAATGTTTTAGTTTTTATAATATAAGAAAAACCGGTTTGAAAATATTTTTATCATAATTATAACACCTAGTAAAAAGTAATTATTTATTAGCTATTTTCTACATGGTTATTATAATTTTATTTGAATATTTATTTTTATTATGACTATAATTATTAGCGAAAACACATCCGTATTTTTAAAATATTTTTCGTATAATATTATTATATTATAAATTTATAATAATCTTTTAATTAATCTATAATAAATTTACAAGTAAGCTGTAACATATTTATTTATATATATATATATATATATATATATTATAAAGAAGAGGATAGTTCTCTTAATACATTACAGATATAGATACTACGGTAAATACACGAGTGTGTCCATTTTTTAAAATTTAATAAAAAAAAATTGGTAAATATTTATATGAGTTATTATAAATATTTAAATATAATCACAATATTATAAAATAATTAAGAGTAAAATAGAAGTATTAGATATGCATTTTTTTTCTATATACGTTATGAGAAACATGTGAGTATATAGTGTGTCTATCTTTCTACTATGATAAAAAAAAAAAAAGGTAAACAAATATCATGATTATTAAAATAATTTTTTTTATGAAATTTAATAAATAAAATATGTTAATAAAATTAATTATAAAATAAATAATTTTTTCTTATAAATAATTAATTAAATTTAAAGAAAACAATTACAAGATGTAAAAGATAAATAATAAAATAAATTATATTAATAAGGATATAATTAATAACGAGAGATGTGTACACGAAAAATAATTATGAGTTTATTCTCTTTTTTTGCTATTAAAATGGTATTTCCACCAGTAACTATGTTGAACATGTAAAAAAAAAATAGACTATAATTCCCTATAAAATAATTCATTAAAAGAAATCAACAATGCACAACATACTTCAAATTTTATTGCTTTTTAAAACTAACAAATTTTTTTATTAATTATTAATAATCTTATTTATTATTATGGAGGAGTAAACCAAAATAATTCATTAATTGAATGATTAAAAAGTGAATGAAAATAAATAAATAAATAAATAGATAAATAGAAAATCCAAGGACCAAACCTTCTCCAGATCAGATGCTTCAAATGTGAGAAGCTTCATATCATTAACAGCCTCTAAGAAATTCCTCATGTTCTCAAAATACTGAATTGCTGAGTGGGCCGCACCCTCTGCACATTGAACAGCAAGCCCAGGATTCTCCACCACCTATCCAGCCCATAACACAAAATAACCAAATAAAAAAACCAACTGTCATAATTAACTCTTTTACTTCCTGCACCTAATAATTTCCTAACCTGCACCTATCATTAATGTGAAATGACAAAAATGTTATCTTTTGTTTTTAAATAGAACTGAGTGGCATTAAATTTGCATATTAATATGTAAAGTGAACCTTGAGAACAGCACCAGGGTTGACTTTGTTGAGGACATTGCAGAGAATGAGGCCATTGCGAAGAGCAAGGCAAAATTCTTCTTCTGAGGGTGATGCACTCAGTGACAATGACCCAACATTGTCCATTTGGCGTAGCCATTCTGTTGCTTTGTATCTTCTCCAAGCTTCCACCATTCAACAAAAACCAAACCATTTTCATCACAACACAACTAAGATCATTGCATATAAATAACAATGGCCTCAAAAACACTGCATAAACATCTGCATTCTACTTTCAAATGTTGTTCTTTCACAAAGATTAAAGTAAGTGAAAGATGTAATAGGAAGTAATCAAAAAGATAGAGAACAGTTGTATTATGTCAAAGTCATTAAAGAAAAGTTAAGGAACTGTTGTTGGAAGTTAGGTACAATTTTCTTTTAAATTATGTAAACAAAAAATAAGGACACTAGAATTTATTACTAACAGCAAAGTGACATTTGCAATGTTACAGATTTATGGTGCTCCTTGCTGAGATGTAGGGTCTTGATAATCCATAATGCCAAACATTATGCTCTAAAATCATAATTAGGGAACCCTTTTGGTTATAAATAAGATACTTGATGGCAAAAAATTTGGTCCCAACCCTTAGGGACAAGGGCTGAGTCCTACACCTTAATTGAGTGGTGGGGTGCTAACCCATTTTAGTACAAACACTTTCCACCACTCACTACTCCTCATCATCAATCTCTTGCTACATCTCATTCTTTTTTTCTTTTCTAGCTACCCACACTTTGTTTAACATATAAACCTAACTTTTTGTATTTTAACATTGCTTTTTCTGCTTTTGCTAAGTAAAGGGGTCCAAGTAATGATTTGGTTGACCCAAAAAGAAAAGAATAAATAAATAAATTATGTCAAAAGAACCAAATGATATGTTCTTTTTTTTCTTTTCATTGGGTCATAAGAAACAAACATCACACCTAGAAACGTGCCTCAACTTAAGCATCTTTTGTCAATTATCTACCTTTTGACAAAGAACTATTGTCTTCTTTTTTATTTTCAGGAAGAGGAACTTCACACCACAGATGTGTGCAACGATTTCTGTTAAGAAAGTTATTCCTACTTTCATAAATTTGCAGGCTGTGTTCTATGTATCCTTTTGCTACTTCCAATAAGGTTTTCCAAGAGAAGAAAGTACTACTCCCAATTTAGGATATCAACTCTTTCAGCAAAGTGAACTGTTCCCTCCATTTCAAATTTATCCATGTTAAAGTTTTTATACAAGAACAAGAAAAAGTAATCACTGTAAGATAATAGTGTGAATGGATCAAATAGAATATTTTTTCAATATTTATTATAACAAAAAGCATAAAAAATGCTAAAGTGTAAATCAATTTGAAATATTAACATTTTGTATACACTGTGAGTGTGCAAGTTTTGTCTAGTATCAATCAATCTTCAATCCCCATGTTCTTAAAAAATATTAATTATTGTAAAATACAAACATAAAATTATTCCATTCAGGGATATTGAAAAATAATTCATACCAATAATAAAATATGAAGATTAAACTATAATAATACTTACATATATGATATTAAACTGCATTACACTTATACACCTGTATTTATATTATAAGTAGATTTAATGGCATGCATGGTGTGACATTAAAGAAGCATACCTGCTTCCTCTGCCTTCCTCTGTGCCCATTCATTATCATTGAAACCTTCCTCTGTGACAGTGCATGAAGCCTCTTTGTTCATGGTGGTGACCAAACCCTTCAATCCTCTCTTTGAAGGAGATGTGAAAAATGAGTTTTGGCAACTCTCTTGTGGCATCTCAATTTCTCTGATAATCAACCAAGAAAATTATCAGATGACAGCTTAGTATCATAAAAAAAGATTCATACACATCACAATTCATATGTACGACATCAGAATCAATAAATCGATTGTGGGTAGCTTGATACATATATTGCAAGAACTAAACTTTTCACATGATCAATTCTTATTTGGATGCAAACCAAAGAAAAAACAAAAACTTGATCAACAAGTGTGGATAGATTTTCCTTATCAATAATAACATGGTTATAAAAGAAAAGCAAGAAACATTGCAGAAAGAAGAGTAAAATTACCTGGGGAAGTGAATGGTTGAGAAGAAGAAGTGAAGGTTATGGAAATGGAAAGAGGGTTTTGTTGTGATGGTGTTTTGAATGAATAAGCATTGAAAAGAAAGAAGAAGGTTATTGTGTTGAATGCATAATTGGTTTCCGTGTTAATGTGTGAGTGTGGAAACTGAAGAAAAAAACAGAGAAACACATGAAGCCAATTTCAAACGTCGTTATTGGCATTCTCATACTAATATAGGACCAATGACGGCGTCAATTCACGGAGATTCTACCTATTCGTGCCGTCATATAATCTTCTCAATAAACTAAAATTGAGAAAATAAATTTTATAACAACTAGAAAAATAATTAAGTTTTAAATTAAGGTTATAAAATCAATAAAATTAGTATACTCAAATAGTTTCTGATCAGAGGATAACATAGTTTTTTTTCTTACTTCATTAATATATTTTGATTAAATGTATATATATTAATGAATTAATAAAAATTATTATGGAACCATTTTTTAAAACATGAAATAAGTGCTTCTGAGATAAACAGTTTTCAGAGTTCATTTATTAAAGAAATGGATAGAAAAAATATTTCTTGTTTATTAAATGAACATCTAAAAACATAAATTACTTATTTTATTAAAAAAACACTCGTTTTAAAAAATAAATGAAAAAAAAATTAGATATATATATATATATATATATCTTTTAAAATATTATTTACCATATACAATACCTATGTAATTGGATGACACTCAATTCTAAATAAATTGATACTCCTCTAATTGAGATGTAATAATTTTTTTTTAATTTTAACAAAATTCTATTGTAAACATGATGTTTTAATAAAAAAAACTTTAAAAATTGAATATGTATACAAAAATTACAATAATTAATGCACATGTTAACTAACTGAATTAGATTTCATTCACAATTTTATAATTTTTGGTTTTATAATCTTATATTACATTTTTCATAAAACAATAGAGAAAAAATAAACGGATCATTACCTATATTTACCAAAAAATTGTATTAAAAGATCAATCAAAATGTTACTTTTTTACAGTATCATTGTATATAATAATTATTATAATAATAATAATAGTGGTAGTAATATTTTAAAAATAATTATACAAGACAAGGAATTAAATTAAAAATGAAGTAAGTTTTAATAGTATTTATTATTAACTATACCGACAATATTATTTATTATTATTAAATAAGTAATTAAAGACAATAACGTTATGTATAAATGACACGAGAAGACACTTCCTACCAGTACTGTTGTCTACTCAATGTTCTCAATCCATACAGATTAAATTTCTGTTTTAGAGAGTTAATACTTTTTCTATTCATTTATTATTATAACTTCATCTTTAATAATTAAACTTACCGTTAACTAAAATGTCATAATAATGAAAATTCATTTTTTTTATATGTTTCTTTGTATTTTTCCTTTTGAGGCTAAATATAAAAATTCCAAAATTACTTATATTTAAAATAGTATATATAGAGAGAAAATAGTATATATAGAGAGAGAAATTTTATATTAGGTGAGAAACATTCATCAACTTTTAGATATTTTTTCTATATGATTCATCAAAATTTTATTAGTACCTAAAATTTCAGACTTAAAAGATCAAAATTTATCATTTTTTAAGTAAGTTTTTACATAAATATTTTCAAATTTACTAGTTAGAAGTGTACATTCTTGGTTAATCTTTCAACAATAATGTATAACATAGTTTATAAATATATTATTTTATTTTCACTTTGAAATATTTAACTGGTGTAAAATCTATCTTAACCTTCTAATGAGTTAATTAGTAATCTACGAATTAAGTCATGTTTCTTTTTATTCTATATCACCATAAGTATTTCTTCAGATTTTGATACATTTTAATCATTTAAGAATGTAAACTAAAAGTATACTTTTATTCTTCTAAAATAACAATACATTTAACTTATGATCTCCTAGTACACATATCATGTCTTTAAACCTCAAAATACCATCTTCACCCAAAAAGAAATCATGCAGTTAATCAACATCTAACAATTCCTTAACATGCATGAAGATAAGATGTATTAGTTGTTTTTCCTTGATCATATCAAGGAAATCATTAATAATAATCAACATGTCACAACTAATATGATCATCTAAAATATTTATTCTCGAATTCATATCTCTATATTGTTCAATCAATTTTAACTCTTTTAACATAATTACAAATATTTGAATGGTTTTCTTTACTCAAAGCACCAACTACCATATTAACATTTACTAAATTGTATATAATTTGAAAATAGTAATCTTTTAGAAATTGCATCAATCTCTTCAATCTCATGTGAAAATTATCATTACAAGTCTACTATGTAAAGATGATCATTATCTTTGAAAATTCATCTATATGAATCTCCGATAATATCTAGTCAAACCTACAAAAAATTATTATCGTAGTCATTGTCTTTTATATTGCAACATTGTTTTCACTTTAGTAGGATATAAAAGAATTATTAAACTTATATAACACGTCGCAAGAATTTCACTTCAAACAACCAAAATTCACATTTTGACAATTTAACATACTATTGTTTTGCTCTCAAAATACCAAACATTGTCCTCATGTGTAATTCATGTTCTTCGTGATTCCCATAATATATAAAGACAACAACAAAAATCATCTAAAAAAATATGAAAATTTTGTTCATAAAGTCAATGAATATAGTTAGAATATCATTCACTCTAAAATATATAAAATATATAGCAACATATTTATAAAGTTCAAATTTGAATTTGAAGTTAGTCTTTTATACATTTTCCACTTTCACAAGAATTTCAAATCTACAATAGAAAACATAACTTAATTAAATCATGAATCCATTAGGAGTATACTTATTCTTTATTCTTTATGAAAAACTTATTCAATTGTCTATAATTATACAAAAGCTACTAGAACCATTATTTTTAAAAAACAACACGGAAATCCCTACAAAAATATGTTGGAACAAATCAATTTTATTTGTACCAATTCTTGGATTTATTTATTTAGATCATACTAAAGTCATTATGTAAAAAGCAACAAATATAAAATTTTCATTGTAGAAAGTCTCTAGAAAATTTCACTTATAAGTACTCATTAAACTTCATCAAAACATATTGTTCTCGTACAAAAAGGACTAAGAGAATCTTCCATCGGATGAACAATTAACTATTTTGCTTCGGTCGATCGATGTTACCTTCCTTCACTCCTTCTCTGTTAACTCCTTTGTTTCGGTCAGACTTTGCTTTCTTCTTTCGCTCCTTGCTCACTACCCTCGGTTCTTGGTTTGGATGACACTTACAAAAGGTGCTCCGACGCTCAAGTGTTCGATATTTGGTGCAAGAAATGTGTAATAATAATGTACTTTTTCCTTGATTGTTGTGCCTATTTATATGGTTGTGATGGGTCCTGTTGCAATTAGACCAAGAATAGTATATAGATCGTGATTAAAGACATATTACCTAGTTCTCCATACGATTTAACTTTATTAATCATCATTCAATCTTAATGCATTTTAAACATGTCAGTCGATACCAAATACCGAAACATTTCAGAACAATCTGATTCTGACCGGTACGCATACATTTATAAATTCTTGTACTATTGGTATATGACATTTTTTTAATTAATATATCATTTCTCATAAAAATATAAAGATTGCCGGAATTTTTTTATAATTTATAATAGTTTTGTAAGAAGTGCAATTCATATATATGTTTCTTAAGCATTTTAACTTTATAGATTTTTTGTAAAATTATTTTACATTATTTTCCCATATAACATAAATATATTTTACTAAAAACATTACTCTTAAGTTGAATATAATGTAGATGAAAAAACTCTCATCCTTTAAATTATTTATTTAATTAACATAAATGATTGATATTCCGGCTATTAATTAGAGTAGAATAACACCTGGTATGAGTTAGTTGATTACATTTTTAGTATTACATTATATTTTAATTTTACATTGACATTTGACTGAATTAAGATTACCTATGATGCTAATTAATTTGTCAGGTAATAAGAAAGTAAATAAATAAATAAATACAAATATTACACTATAATTTTATTAGTGGAGAATAAAAATAATAATTTTACCAAGATATTAATTATAACAAAAAAAACAGGAAATGCATTATAATAACAACCATTATGTTAGTTAATCAGTGCACCAATTACATTATAATTTATAGACTTGAAAAGAAAGAATAAAAAAAACCAGAGAACTATAAATCAGTGTTATGTTTATGAGAAAGGACATAAAACTAATTAAAAATTGGTTAATTAAACAGTAAAAGGAACTACTAAAGGAAGAAAAATGACGACCTTTTTACTGTGGATTAATCAACATGCTTAGCACTGATTTCGATCAATCAATTGTTGGTTTCTTAAGAACAAAATATGATTTATTCTTTCTTTTTCTTTTTCTTTTTCTTTTTCTTTTCATGCGATGTGATTTGCTTTCATTGTTTTGTAGAGAAAGGAAAGATAAAAAAAAAAAAAAAACACAAGGTTGGGGAGAAATGCTCGAAATATATAGATTTTGGAATTTTAATTTTATAATCTGTTTAATAATTGATTGATTATATTATATATTATGTGTATTACCCACGTAAAATTATATTTATAGATTGAAAAAAACGGTATTAATTTTATTATTATTATTTTTTAGTATAAAACTTTCGACCCATATCTTGTATGAAAAAATACATATTTCAAACGTAAAATTTATAAGACAAACATTAATAGAAAAAAAAATGGAGAACAAAAGGTGAATACATATATGTTATCCTCATTTAAGACTGTTTAATTCAACCTAGAAAATAGTTTATGAAATTTGAATTACATACATTATTTTTATTAATTCATTGATATTTCCATAAACTTGAATTTGTTTTTAAAAATAGAATAAGAGAGAAAAGGTGAATGTTGGATCCCTAAAATAAAAATGATTTGCACCCCCATTTAGTGGACCACACAAAGGGGACCTTATCGTTTCTCTTTCTCTCATTATTTTGTTGATTCACTTTCATAGCCTTTCTTTTAGGTTGGTTGGTTAAAGGTGGAAGAAACTTCACCAACAAGCATGCATGTTAGTATTTCTAATATTAGACTTTCTTCTTTGTCAAAAGAGGTGAATTACAAATGGATCATTGCTAATCATCAAAAGATTTTCCTCAGTATGTATATGTTCTTTCATTTTCTCTTGTAATTACCATAGGTGAAAACTTTTTTCTTAACTCAAGTGTGTTTACATGTACTTTTGAAAAAAAAAATCTACACTAAAATAGTCTCTCAAATTTAAAAAAGAAATACACAATTTAATATCCTAAGTATTAATTTATGTATACTATTTCTTATAAAATTCTAAATAGTTATAAACAATGGTTGAGTGGTACTGTATTGAAAAGTGAACTTTAAGTTTAATTTAATCTGATAAAACTGATTTATAAAGTGAAATTTACATTATTTATATATTATAACGTGAAATTTCAAACATATTAAACTTTGTTAATTATTAGAATTTTACAAACATTAATAATATATGCAAATACACTATCAATGAAATAGTTACCCTTATGATTATGGAATGAGTTTTTTTGAAGTGAGGAAAAGGTTGGTGTTGATATATTGAGATTGAGCACCCTTTAGCTTGATGAGTGGAGAAAAGGTGGATTGAAAAATGCACCACACAATTCCATGTAATGCCAAAGAGTATTATAGTTGGAACCAAATAAACAACCATAAATCCTTTGTTGGTAGAAAAAGAAAAGGCATGACATTCTTAATATTTGTTTATGCATGTGTGAAATAGAAATTGATGTTGCTAATGATTGATTTGGGGTCCATTTGCCATTGGAAAATTGCACACAAGGATGCATATTCATATATTGTGATCATTCACTCACGCATGCTAATTAATCAATGTGCTATTCTATTGCTAAACATTTTATATTTGTGTGCCTCTTTTCATATTTCTCAAGTTAAAATAAAACTTGTAATAAATAAATAAAAAATCTACACTTTGTTATACCCACTTGTGAAGGATGAAAAGTGTTATCAAAATTTATTGCCTTGAATTATTGGGTGTAATCAACTTTGGGTTGGTATTTAATGGATATTTTTAAGGATTGAAAAAGTTTTCAGTATTTCCAAAATTTAAATCATATTAAATTTGGTATTTTAAAATTGTTAATTTGATTTTTTTTATCAGTAAACAAATAAAAATATATTGTACAAATACACAAGGAGTGTCAAAACATTTTTACAGCTATCACTACTATAAAAAAAACTAAAAAATTATTGATATCTAATATAATTTTTATATTAATAAAATTTTATAAATTAATAAAAAAAATTAAATTAATTTTTAAATATGATATTAAACTTTTTAGTTACAACCTATTATATATTTTAAATTAATTTTTATAATGATTATTTTAAAATTTAAAATAATTAGTAATTAATATTAAATATTAATTTAAAAATTAATTTGTAATTTTTTATTAATAATAAAACTATTTTAAATATTAATAGTTTTTTAGATTTTAAAATAATGTATATTAATAATATAATAACTAATTATTTGTATTTTTAGAATTAATTATTATTTAATAATTTATCATAGTATATAATATTCTAATTAATAAGCTATATATTCAAAATTAAAGTTATATGCGATATTGTCAAAATCAATTTGTCAACATTATGAGTAATAAAAAAAATTTAAACCGTTGTAAAATTTTCGAAAGTAACAATTTTAGGTCAATTTTAAAATTACTACAATTTTATTAAACTTATTTTTAATGCATTATAGTGTAAGAGATGCGGGGTTTGAGATTGTCAGAAGATGGAAAAATCAATTTATTTACTTTTAGAAAATAATTTTTATTTTTATTTGTACTTTTACTTTTACTTTTACTTTTTTTCATATTTTTTTCTCGATTTATGTTGCACTGAACTTAACTTTTTTTTCGGTTACTATGGAGACTTTTAAAATAAAAATGGTATTTTTGTTATTAAAAATAAAAATAAAAATGAAACATATATAAGTAAAAAATTTAAACTTAATAACTTATATAAATTATTTAAACTATCCACCACTTCAACTCTAATGGGTTTAAAGTTTATTTTGTATGCTTTTTTTCTTTAGAAAAATGAGAGGTGGTCCAATTAACAAAATAAAGTTACTGCACTGCAAAATATTTTGAATTCAAGTTCTGCTTCCATAAAGTGGTTGAATAATTACATCTCAAATTTTCCCATTAATCGAAACAATTCTAAAATTGTCTAAAAATAACTTCTAGTTCAAATCAAATTCTTTTTTTCATAAATTAAATTTAAAAATCATTCATATAATTTTTCTAAATTCCTGTTCTTAATTTGTAAATTATTTTAATTTTTCAAACAATTTTTCAGTTCCTCTTGCATAGCTAAAATCCAGTTACTGTCCTTGAGAGCTTCCTTCAAATTCTTGGGTTCAACTTGAGATACAAAAGCCATTGCTTCACAGAAATTGTTCAAGGATTTTCTAGTT
>Ga0123342_1000524_pt1 | contig 61003 bp, 39 predicted proteins | sample Turbeawhitnodule_FD_89960 | JGI IMG/M metagenome (GOLD analysis project Ga0123342, IMG submission 89960) | Root nodule microbial communities of legume samples collected from Mexico - Turtle bean Mexico white nodule | ecosystem: Host-associated > Plants > Roots > Nodule | place: Mexico: Nepantla... | reverse complement strand
TATAATAGGCTTCCACCTTGTCTGTTCTTAGAATTCTTTATGAATAGGTATAGTCTACCTATGTATCGTTTTTGTTAACATATGGGTTTTGGTCTAGTCCCCCCGTATTTTTGTATTTTTTTTCTTTTCTTTTTTCTTTTTTTTAATAATATTTTTTTTTTCATGTGATGGTAAATGATTGTTGTTATTTGAGGTGTCAGTCTAGCTGAGATCTTAAGTGGCATAGTGATACCTAATATGAAAGCTTTTATTTAAAAAAAAAAAATAGTAATAGAAACTAAAAAAAGTTGGTTTCTAAATTAGTTTATATTATTGTTAAATAGTTTCTAAATTGGTATCTAATTAGCAACCAGGTTTTCAAAACCAAATTTAGAAACTAAATAATTGGTAGTTAAAATCAATTAGATACCAATTTAAAAATTATTTAACAAAAACTACTTTAGAAACTAATTTTTTATTTAATTTTAAAAATGATTTTTGGTATTTAAAAATTGGTTTTATTTCATGATTTTCTTGTATTAGTGGAAAGATAACACTTTTTTGTAAATATAATATAAAAAATACGTTTGGATTTGCTAAAACTATTTTATTTTGTTTAACGTAATAAAACATAACTTTTAATAAAATTATTACATAAGATCTCTATTATTTTTTATTAACCACGTATAAGGTTGACCTTATTTCTTATTTTATTTTTTTGCTGATTGGGACCATAAAATGGGAGAAACACGTGTTTTTAAGGAGAAAATTATTTACTTATATATTTATCCACTTGACTCCTCTTGAACCCGTCTATGGCAGACTTTTAGAGATGAAAAAGTTTGAAGAAAGGAAAGAGAAAAGAGCTTCTGTTGCATTGTTCTGGAAAACACCATACATAATATACTGTCAAATTGTAGTAATTAAATTCCACATGCATATGCAGATACATGCAGCCACCAAAACCATGATTGACTCAGTTAATGAAGCTGCAATTTTCACACTTCAACTAATGAATATGTTGTCTTAGTTTTCCTATGATCAAACCTTAAAAAAAGATTGAGGTTGAAGAAGAAAAGAGAAGTGTTCAACCGCAGACATCACAACTTCAATTCAACAATTTGATTTCATCTCAATCACCTCTTTCAAAAACAACCTATAAATACATTCCCTTCACCTCTTTCAAAATAGATACACAACACAACGCAACACAAACTCTTCCTTTTCTCTTCTCCTCAACTTGCAAACTTTGAATCATATATTCTGCTAAATAAGCTTCTCATTATGGATATGAACACTCCACGCTTCCTTCAAATGATTTCAGCTTTGGTTCTCATTCTACTTTCTGGTTCATCAATGGCCTCAGCGTCTCTCAAAGTGGGTTTCTACGCCTCCACGTGTCCATCTGCGGAGGAAACAGTGAGAACTGCTGTGAACAAAGGCGTTTCCCAAAACCCTGGCATAGCTGCTGGTCTCATTAGGATGCATTTTCATGACTGCTTTGTCAGGGTAACTTCACTTCACTTCACATAACTGTATTCAATATTTTCAGTTTCTGTTTGCATATTCAAGACTCTGAAATTCACTGCTACTTTTGTTCAGGGTTGTGAGGGTTCTGTGTTGCTAGCATCAACCCCGGGTAACCCAATAGCGGAGAGAGACCATTTTGCCAACAACCCAAGCTTACGTGGGTTCGAGGTGATCGAGGAGGCCAAGATACAGTTGGAGGCTGCATGTCCCGAAACGGTGTCGTGTGCTGACATTCTGGCATTCGCAGCACGAGACAGTGCTCTCAAAGTTGGTGGCATAACCTACGACGTTCCATCGGGACGAAGAGACGGTCGTGTCTCTGTCGCCGATGAAGTGGGGCAGAATCTACCTGGACCGACCTCGAATGTGGACGAACTGGTGAGTAGATTTGCACAGAAGGGTTTGTCTGCAGATGAAATGGTGACACTTTCAGGAGCCCATTCGATCGGTGTGTCGCACTGTTCAGCCTTCTCGAAGCGTTTGTACTCTTTCAATGACACGTTCCAGCAAGACCCTTCCATGGAGTCTTCCTACGCTGAAACGTTGAAGACGCAGTGTCCTGCGCCACCTGCCACCTCGGACCCAACGGTGTCTTTTGACCCTTCCACGCCGCTTCGTTTGGACAGCAAGTACTACGAGGGGTTGATCGGCCACCGTGGGTTGCTCACGTCGGATCAGACGCTGTTCGCCACCCAGTCCACGAGGGAAATGGTGGTGAGCAATGCAAACAACGGTGCGAGTTGGTCGGAGAAGTTTGCCAGGGCAATGGTGAAGATGGGTTCCATAGAAGTGCTCACTGGCAACAGTGGTGAGATCAGGAAGCATTGCAGCTTTGTTAATTGATCAACACACTCGTGCTTCTGGAAACCAAAGCTCAATCACTTTTCATTGAATTATTCTTTTATGTGTTGTTCTGTGTTGTTTTTGGAGAAAAAAAGGTTGTTTGTTGTTAATTGAATTTTGTATGTTGTTTGATTCCAAATTGTAAATTGAATTTTGTAAGTGGTTTAATTCCAAATTGTAAATTGATTCTTAGAGTGAAAGAATATCTTAAAGGTATGTAATAAATAAGTGTAACTATAATTACAACATTATTTAATAATGAATCACATTATATGCCTTAAAATATACGAAAAAAATATGTCATAAATACTAAATATTATAAATATTATTCAAATATTTCAACATATATACCCATATATCTTCCTAATAATTAAAAATAATTGTGCATATCAATCAATTGATGACCAACTCATTGTAACAAGGACTCACAATTAACACTATAAATAAAATCTACTAAGATAAACTATTTACAAATACTTACTTAACTCGAATTATTTTTTATTCACCCGAAAAAAACTCAAAGAAAATAATCAATGGATAATTTTGCATAATTTTGCCTATACAGATACAATAGATAATTTTGATTTAAGTTGAAAAGGAAGCAGAATAATTGTAGTTGATGAATGGTGGAAGTGAGAGAGGAGGGTATACACAGAAAGAAGGGGGGTGGAGAAAGAAAAAGATGTCCGAAAATATGTGACAGGTGAAATATAGAAATGAATAATGAGGTGTTGGAGGAAGGAGAGGTGGGAAGAGAAGAGTGGATAATGAAACGTAGGTGCGTGGAGATAAGAAAACAAAGAAAGAAAGAAAGTTGAAGAGTCTAAGGAAGAGTACGGAAAGTGAGTGGGTCCCAGTGTGTTAGAGAACAGAAAGAGAAAGAGGTGTTGTTTGGAGTGTGGGGCCCAGTCCCCATGTGCCCCTCTTCAGTCTCCACCATCTCCTGTTTCTGCCTCAATCATTACTCTCTCCTTCATTTCACTTCTCATCGCTTCTCATTCTTCTTTTTTTCCTCCTTCTCTCGCGCCGCAACCAAACACGCCCTAATCCAATTCCAACCATCATGTCCAACTCTGACGGCCCCACTAACGGCGTCACCACTAGCGACGCCAACGCACTCGCCGACTCGCACCAGCGACCCGCCGCCGCCACCACGCTCGCCGTTAAGAAACCTCCGTCCAAGGACCGTCACAGCAAGGTCGACGGCCGGGGGCGGCGTATTCGCATGCCGATCATATGCGCGGCGCGCGTCTTCCAGCTCACGCGCGAGCTCGGCCACAAGTCCGACGGCCAGACCATCGAGTGGCTCCTCCGCCAGGCCGAGCCCTCCATCATAGCCGCCACCGGCACCGGCACCACACCGGCCACGTTCTCCACCGTCTCCGATCACAAGCCACTCCTCCCTGCCCCCACGCCTTTCATCCTCGGCAAGCGCATTCGCCCCGACGACACCGACGCCGTTTCCAAGGACGACGCCGTTTCGCTCGTCGCGCCGCCCACGCCGCCCGCGCTCTGGGCGCTCCCGCCGCGCCCTGATTTCAGCCAGGTCTGGAGCTTCGCGGCCGCTGCCGCGGCCGCAGCGCCGCCGGAACTCGTGTCCGTCTCGTCGCAGAACTCCCTGTTCCATCACCACCATCACCAGCAACAACAAGCCGCAATGGGAGAAGCCTCCGCGGCGAGGCTCGGGAATTACCTCCCCGGCCACCTCAATTTGCTCGCCTCGTTGTCCGGAGGCCATGGAAATTCCGGCCGGCGGGACGAGGAGCCTCGTTGAACTGTGAAATTCGTGATTGATTCCGTTGTGTTCTTCGTAATTCGTATATAGAATAATATATGTATTAGGCGGCGTGCGTGTGTGTTTAAATTTGCCTTTGGCTCTGTGACTTTTGTTGTTGTTCATGTTGTTGTTGTGTGGAATTCTGGACAAGAGGAGATTCTTACTTCTTAGTGGAATTTTAGGGTTAGGATTTTCTAATTTTTGGTAGTTTTTGAGTGGAGAAGTCCATGAATTGAGGAATTCAATTGGATTAGGGTTTTCCTAGTTCTGGAAAACTGATTTAGGCTACTTGTTTGGAGAAGATGAATTTGTTTAGATCATTGATCTGGTGGAAGGAGAGGGAGAAAGAGAGTATGATGTTGATGATGAGATGATGAATAACTAGGGATTGAGGCTGAAAGTGGTTTTCAGACCTTGATCGATTCGGTATGCAGATGCAAATGCAAATGCTGATGCTGATGCAAGTGTAATGAAATGAAAATTAATTTAATCATGTTACTATTGTGGAAAATGTCACACACATTGCTCTTACTTGCTCCAATAAGGTGAATGAATGAATGAATCAAGTTTAAGCTTCTTGTTGCTTCTGTTTTTCACTTTCACAATGGGTTTTGAACTTCAAAAGTTTTTAGCATTCATAGTTATTTGGGTTGAGTGATTAACTGTGAGTGACATCATTTCTTTCCAATACTGATCGAGAATTCATGTCATTGGCCATGATTCAGGGACTGTGGTCCTTCTGCAGTGCCCATTGGTCAACTATGCTGCATTGTTCTGTAATGTAAGACCTCTGTTTCAAGTTTTTTATTACAAATTCTTAGCCATTTCTTTGATTACTCTTTGTGGCCACAATGATAATGTGTTTTCTAGTATGTGACTGGTTTCCTTGGGGTGTTAGAGAAGTAAATAAAACCAATCTGTTTATTTCTCTATAACTTCCATTCTTGCCATTTTTTGTGTTCTATTCCTTTCTATATACATATTATGATCACTATGCATTTTAAAGTTTCAAATTGAACTATTTACTTGCTATGCTATGCTTTCTCTTCTTCAAACAGTATTGATTGGTAATTTTGAATATGTTTTGAAATCGTTTCTGTTTTCCTGTCATGACCAGGGCACTCTGGTTGTTCAGTATGCAAAGAGAGAGATAAAGGTTAGGTGCATCCTTTGTTAAAAGAAAACTGATATATTGACACACCAATCCATTTTTCTGCCTAAAACTTGCATCGGTTTATGAAATAATGAAAATAACTTTTTTTCATATAATCAATTACAGGTTGTATATTGGAAAACTTTTTTTGATATCATCAATTACTTATTACAGGTTGGATATTGGAAAATTGGAAAAGGTGGTCAAAGTTTCATTAGTGTTGTTAAAATCTAACCTACGTGATATGGTTACCATTTTGGAGGTTTCATTTCATACATGATTAAAATAAAATAAAATGTTTTGTGGTGTATCTGATTCAACATGGCAGAGTCAATCTGGGTCTTCGAGTTGTGGTTTTTAAAATCAATTTTGGCTGACATGTGATGTATTATTGGATCTTATTAATGACTAATTTAAACTGGTTGCAATGCCATTGGCTTTTCTTGCCTCTCCCTTTGAAACAACCATGTGGTGCCCTGGCCCCTCCTTTCTCTTTCTCTCTCCATCTTATCCTCCCAATGAGAACACACAAACAAACACGCACTGTGCACAATATCTCTTGGAAGAAGGATCAACTGAATCACTTAGCAATTTAGGGAGACCCGTGTTTCATTTTCACCATATAAAAAAAAAACTCACTGTGTAAAGTTTGTGATATAGGGTAGCTGTGGAAACCCTTGTAAGAGAAGAAAAACAAAACCGAATCACTCATCTTCTCACTAACATAAACAGTGGATGTATTCCATTTCAGTATTTCATTTCAGTATTCCCCAGTTTATGATTACTTGCAACAAGATGATGTTTTGGTTTTGTCCATGAAAGAATTTGATTTCTCCCAATAGATGGAGATGACATTTGTTTTCTGGGCCAGCTGAGCTGTGAATATTTGATGGTTACCCCATGGTGGTGTGTGAAGGGGAAACCAGAAGGATGAAGAGTACTGAAACCAACCCATCTTTTTTTATTAATTTTTGTACTTTTATGCAGATGGATTATTGGTGGGGTATTTAAATTTGCGATGCTGACAGATTTTAAATTATTGCTAAACACAATACAGAAGGGTCAGGTTCCAATAATTGATGGGTCCCTCCAATTACACGACGAGGTGAAACAAGTAAGGTACGAACTGTGTTATGATTTGGGGTATTTAAATTTCAAAGATCAAGCAGGTTTAGAATCATAATTAATGAGTGTTAGGTAGGGAATTTAAAGGCAATTTTTTTTTTCATAAGAATGTGTAATATTTTAGTGTTTTCAATGTGTTTTAACTGGAATTGTTTATAGCAGTTTAAGGATACTATTTTACAAATTAACAGATTAAGATGATAATAGTTCATGGAATGTTTTATTGTGCTGATTATCAAAATGAAATTTCAATTTCAGATTGGATGAAAACACTGCATTTGTAAAATCTGTATTTTTTTAATTAATATTAGTGTATAATATTTTAGTGTTATCAATGTGTTTTAACTGGAATTGTTTATAGCAGTTTAAGAATACTATTTTACAAATTAACAAACAATAAGATGATAATAGTTCATGAAATGTTTTATTGTGGAGATTATCAAAATGAAATTTCAATTTTAGATTGCATAAAAAAAATTGCATTTGAAAATCTGTATTTTTTTAATTAATATTAGAGTTGAAGGTTAATTGAGTCTTTGTGTGCACACCTCTACCTACTACTTTTAGAATCATTTGTTCCCTGAACTAGAACTATAACCTGTTCAACTCCTGTTTTTGTAGGGTCATACAACCTGGGCTAGTTGGATTGCAAAATAATGTTTTAAAAAGCTTTTTAATTGTATTTTTTAGTTTCTGGAATTTGAATTAAGTTTTTTTTATAGTCTTTCAAACAAAATAAATGAAAAATCTTAATAGTATACATATGTAAGGTTTGTTTTGTTTGGATGACTTTTTCATGAATTTCTCTTAGGAGAAAAAATAAGGAAAGAAACTGAAATTGATTTTTTTTTTTAATAAGCTTATGAATTTAATAACTTGTTAAAACTATTTCGTATAATTTCTTCAACTTTTTATTTTTAGGTTGTATGCATGAATAAATTTTAACTAATTAAACAATTAATTTTTTTTGTTTTAAAATTTTCTCTACTGGAAGAACTTCTGGAGAATTTCATCCAAAAAGTTTAGGAAGAGTTATGGTGAAATTCATTAAAAAAAATGATAATATAAAAGTAAATCGTCTTTGATTTTCACAAAAAAAGTCTTATTTTCTTAATTTATTATTTGTCCAATATTACCTAACACGTGTGGGTTTATAATGACTTTGTGGTCAGTGATTTCTGTCATACAGTATCTTGGAATTCGGGTCAGTTTTTGTTATGTTATTATTAAATATTTGTTTAAATTATAATAATAAGTTAATTCATTATTTAATCTAACTATTTTTTTTAAATTACAAAAAAAAATTATATTAATTACAATTAATTAATTACAAATTTTTAAAAATTATTTATTTATTTATTTAAATTATAATAATAAATTTTCTATAAGAAGAAAATAAAATGTCATTAATTATATAGTAATGACATAAATTAAACTTAAAAAGTAAATGCATGTTGAATTATTTTTATCTTATTCATTTTTAAGATTATATATTTAATTATTTGTAATTAAATATGATTTAGATGATTTATTATTATAATTTAAATAAATTCTTAGTTAGTTTAAGTAATTAACTAATTTATTTTTAAAATTGTGTATTTAATTAATTGTAATTAAATATGATTTAGATAATTTATTATTATAATTTAAACAAATATTTAGTTAGTTTAAGTATTAATTATTGTAATTTAAATAAATATTTAATAATAATATAATAAAATTATGAACCAAAAATATTTAAAAACCAAAATAAATTATAAAAAAGACAAAACACAGTTAAAAAGAAAAACCAGAAGTGAAAAAGCATGACTTCAACTAAAAAAATAAACTCATTTTTAAAATACAACTTTTTATTGTTAAAAGGGAAGTTATGTGTTTAAGTACAATAGTTTTAAATTAAAATAGTCTTCTCTCACATAATTTATCTATTTTTTATAATTATTTTTTACTCCTTTTGATAAAAACAAAAATAAATTACACCAAATTTATAAATTTTCCCAAATCTTCCATGTAATTAATTAAATTACACTTTAGATATGATTTTTAAAATAGATATTATAAAATTAATCATTTTAATGAGATAATAATGATTCATTGATAATATAATGTTTTTATACTTTTATTATATAACACAAGTCTTTAACTTTAATTCTCTCCGTAAGAAAGACAAGTAGTTGGTGCATCTTGTCTTTAACATAAACATTACATAAAATATTAAAATTGTGATTTATTTTACTAAACTAAATATTGGTATTTGTTAAAGTATTTTTAACAAACTAGTGTGTGGCATGTCCAAAACCAGAAAACAAAAGTAAGAGATGTATCATTAACATTGAAAATAGTAGGTTGCTAAAAATGATAAAAAAACATATAAGCAATCTTTAATTGTTCATTTAAGAACTATTTGTTTTGTGTCCTAATTTTTAACATGATGAAGATTGGAATGAACCTCAAAATAAATATTTTTGTCTTTAACATACTTTGTCATACTAATCAATTTTTTTTTAAAACATTTGGAACGTGTAAAGGATTTTTTAATGATAGTTATGTTTGTGTGGGCTACGAATTGTCATTGTAAATATTCTTGTGTGTGAAGTTATGAGAAACATGTATAATGTGATGAGTTGCCCTATTGTCAGGATACCACAAATTATCACTTATGGTAGTTGTGAGAAATATCATTTATACTTGTTGAAAGACAAAAGTGAGATTGATTAGATGAAAAGAAGATTGATAATCATGAGCAAACATGTGCCCACAATTGATTGTTATATGATCGAACTTATTGCATATTTGGTATTGCAGTTTATGTTGTTGTCATGACAATTGTTTCAAGAATTCTCTGTTGAGTCCTTAGTGTTATTGAACCGTTGATTATGACTTTGAGAATTATTTTTGTAGTTAACAAAAATAATAGTTAAGATCAAAATAAATTCAATTAAATAAATCTCAATTAAAATTGTGAATTTATTAATGAGTACAATCCAAGAATCTATGATTAAAACTTTAAAGTATGAATAAAAATATGCTATCAACAATTTTCACTTAGGAACAATTTTGGTCCAAAACCAATGTGAAGTCCAAAGTCTATTCATTTCTTCAATGGGAACGTTCTTGGTTTCAGGTAGAAATACTGCAACGAAAATGGTCATGATGACCACAAATCCTGCGAATAAGAAGAAGAGACCAAACTTGATGTGACAGAGCATGGTAAGAAAGACTTGGGCAATGGCAAATGTGAATAACATGTTGGTTGCAACATTGATAGCTTGACCTGCTGGTCGAATTTCCAGAGAACATATTTCACTTGGCACCAACCAACCCAATGGTCCCCATGACCATGCAAATGCTGCAACATATGCACAAATAAAGAACAAGAGAATATCTGCTTGAGCTTTACTAAAGGCTCCTTGACCATTTAGCCCAAACGTTATACCGATCATGATTCCAATGATAACCTTCAAACAGAAGTTATGAGCAATAAGTGATATATAATACAACATGGTTAAGAGATAAATAGACACACAAAAAAACATTTATTATACTCACATGCAACTAACAGTTAGGTTTCAAGATTTATATAAGTTATTATACACAAAACTATTGTTAATTGTAGTACAAAATGTATGGATTTTCAAAACTATTGACCATTTATGCACATTCACATACAAGACATTAGTTAGGTTTAAAGTTTTATTTTTGAAAAGTTTTATTTTTATTTTTTTATAAAAGCTTTCATGTTAGACATCATTATGCAACTTGACATCTCAGTTAGGCTGACACTTCAAGTAACAACAATTCTCTGCCAAATTTTTTAAAAGTTTAAAAGTATTGAACTTATTAACTTTTACCTGACAAATAATCATTTGCATACCACCCTCAAGAAGTAATACTCTTCTTCCAAACCTGTCTACTGTGACGATAGAAACAATTGTGGCCACAACATTAACAGCTCCAGTGATAACTGCAGACATGAGTGAAGCATCATTACCGAAGCCTAAAATTTGAAAAAGAACTGGGGCATAAAACATGATGACATTGATGCCAGTGAGTTGTTGAAAGGCCGGAATAAAAGTGCAAAATATTAGTTGAGGCCTGTATTTTGGACTTCCAATGTTCTTCCATGGATGTTCCACCATTTTGGCTGTTTCACTAGCATCAACAAGATCTTGATATTCCTCATCAATTTTCTCAGTGCCTCGAATCTTCTGCAACATTTCCTTAGCATGTCCATATTTGCCTCTTTCAATCAAAGAGTTAGGTGTTTCAACAACACAAACAGATCCTATGCATAACACAATTGCTGGTACAACTGCCAGACCCAAAGACAACCTCCATCCATTTTCATGCTTGGATGTACCATAGTTGATTAGGTTTGCAATTAGGTTTCCTAATGTAATCATCATTTGGAAGCCAATGTTCAATGCTCCTCTAATTTTTGCTGGGGCCATTTCAGACAAATATACTGGTACAGACTATTGATGTAATAAAAAAAGGTGAAGTTAATCATCATTTTCCAAGAGACAAACCAATTTAAATGATTAACACATATAACTTATGTTAATTCTTACCTGATTGCAAAATCCCACTCCAAATCCTAAAAGTATACGACCAATGATAAGCATTTCAATGTTCATGGCAAACCCATTCAACAATGAACCAACAAGAAAAAACAAGCCACCAATAAGCATGGAGATTTTACGCCCAAGCATTCTAGTTGTGGTAGAAGCAAAAAAAGAGGCTACTAGTGCTGCAAGGTACAAGGAAGAGGTGAATAATGTAAGAAGTTGGTTGTCAAATTTGCAGTATTGACTCTTGTTTTCTGATTTATCTTTCATCTGTTTGTGCACAACAGGGAAGAACTTCTTCAAAAATGGTTCCATGGAAGTCACTCCTCCTGTAATACCAAGATCATATCCAAAGAGAAGACCTCCCATTGCAGCCACAAAACATGTAATCAACACAAATGTTGTGACTTTCCCCTCATAATGGTGCACTCCATCTAAAACAATGCTCTTTGCCATCTTTCAAATTGTAGTTTTCACAAATATCTTAACTCAATTCCACTCTCCTCAATATTAACCCTTATCCACTTCAAAAGTGTGTAACTATTACAAGGAAACACCACACCCACTTTGATCAACGCCCTTTCTCCTTTTCTTTTTTTTTTTCTCTTCTCTTTCTTTCCTCTCATGTCACTAGTTTTACCCGTAATTTTAGCTTTAATAAGTAGAGAAGAAAACACTTTCATGGTTGAAAAAATATCACAACTAAAAGTAGGTTTCACTTGTCACTTATCCATTACTTTTTCTATTGAAATGGTAAGTACATTGATTAAGATCATTAGTATTTGCTAGAAAGTTGGAAATCAAATTAGTATTTACCTCAAAAACATTACTAATTAAAATTAAGGTTGTGTACATTCTTATTTGACTCATTCTTGTTCTAGTTTTTTCCCTAAACTTTAATTTGTATCAAACAAAATATAGTATTTTTTTTTAATTCATAAACATAGTGTTATAAGAGACTCCACATAAGTTTAGAGTATATTTTTCTATTATATTTATAAGGTGAAATGAAAATGTAAATATATCCACCTTATTAAACATACATTTATAGTTGCATCTTGCCTTGAGTTTGATTAATTTAAAAATAAAATAATTACCTTTTCTACAGTTATCCCCTTATATTTATTGTATTTCAAAATTTTCAAATAATTAAATAATTAATAGTGAAAAGTGCTCTGTCAACTATTTTAATAATTACAAAATATGAAATAATCTAAATAAAATAATAAAATAAATTTTTAATATAAGAATAAAAATAATATTAAATACAAAATTTAATTTGAAAAAATGCAATAAAACAACTTGTAATTTTGTTATGAATTTTTTTATTTTCTTTTTTCTTTTTTATCATTGTAATTCTATCTATCATATAAAAACAAAATAACCATACAGTTTAAAAAATATAAACTTAAAAATTAAAAGAGAAAAATAAAGTTATCTTTGTTTTCTAAAAGAAAAATAGAAAACAAAAAGAAATATATAATCATCTTATTATTCATTATTTTTTTTAATTTATCTTTGCTATATCTGTAAATAAATTTTTACAATTTTCTTTTAAAATAACTCATTATCGATATTAAGTAGTACACCAAAATATAAGCAACTTAATAAAAATATTCATTCTTTATTGTCTTGATAGACAATTTTATAAATTGATTTATGCTTGTTGTGAAATTATAATAAATTTTTGTATTATAATTTTTTAATTTTGAAACGAATTATATAATTATTTATGATTCAAAACGAAATTAAAAACATGAATATGACAATAAATATATAAAATTTCTAAAGTTAAACTTTTTTATTTAATAAATTTTCATTATAAAATAATAATTTTGTAATAACAAAAATTCCACATCAAACTAAACTATAAAATATTAGTGTTTGTTTTACTTCAACTTTATATTAAATTGAAACCAAATTAAACCTAATCTTTATCCATATACCTATATAAAATATATATATATATATATATATATATATATATAAGAAATTTTCTATTATAACTGGTTTTTACGTATATAAATTTATTTTTATTAATATTTTATTTTATTATTTTATTTTGAAAATTTAAGTTTGACTAACAAGATTTTATTTAAAAAATTATATAAAAATAACTATAATTTATAATACATGTCTATTTTTATTTTTTTATTTATCTTAAATTTATATATATTTATTATTTATTATATAATAATAATAATAAAATAAAAATATTAACATAATATAAATTACAAAAAAATTATTTAAATATAATAAATATATATATATATATAATAAATTTTTTTGTATTTATTATTTAATTATTAATATATGATAAAATAAAATAAAAAATGCCGTTTGAATAAAATAAATTGCCGATTCGATTTGAAAAATTACCGATTCGGTTTGAAAGCGTTCATGGGGTCCCTTTCTTTGCTTCAGTGTGAAGCAGAGAAGACGAAAACGAAATAGAAAGAGGAAAGGCTCTGCATCAAATCTCTGAGGAAGAATGAGCGGTGCTAGACTTTGCACATTGCTCGGAGAATTAGGGTTCGAAGGATGGGAAGCGTTGGATCCTGATAGCTTCGAATGGCCGTTTCAGTATGAAGACACTCGCCCCCTTCTCCACTGGATCTGCTCCAATCTTCGTACCTCCAATGTTCTCTCCCTTTCGGAACTTTCTCAGTTAGTTCTCTCTCTCTCTCTCTTTCTCAATTATCCAATGTATTCATTATTGATAATCGTAGAATGTGAAATCAATCTTGTTTCAGGTACGAGCAGTTCAAGCAGGAAGGGAAGCTGTTAGAGGTGATGGATTGCTTTGTATTGAGTTCTTAGTTTTGGAATTGGAAATTAACTTAGTAATTTAGTACTCTATTAGTCACTGAATCTGAAATGAGTTGAATCGAGCAGGGTGAGGATTTGGACTTTGCTTACCAGAGCATTTCGGCCTTCTCTGATACGAGAGACAATCAGGAGGCAGTTTTTGGTGCTGAGGAGGGGTTGAAAGATATCAAGTACTTCTACTGTTAACTGCTATTGGTCTCTATTATGCCCTTGTGTGGATAAAATTCGTTCAACATGATAAGAAAATAAGAAGGTGAAATGAATTAGGTTCCACTTGTGAGTTAAAATCAATTATATGCATCACAAATTTTTGTAGAAGTTAAGTGCATACTTTGATTTTAACTTATGGGTGAAGTACAGTTCATTATACCTTCCTGTTTTCTTCTCATGTAGGTGGTGGTAGAGAAATTTATTCAAACAGGGTGTATGTTCAATGTAATGAATAGGGAGTGTTGCCTTATTACTTGTGTTTTTGGCTTTAGGGAGGCAACTTTGGTGTATAGAGATGAGGCTTTGTCCTTGCAGAGGCAGCTGAGGCATCTACAATCTCAGTTTGACATGCTTTCAGGACAGGGCTCAGCATTGACGCAAGGAAGACGGGCACGCCTTGCTGCAACTTCTATTGTTAAAGGACACCTTGCCAATATTGACGATAGTCTTTCTGTCCGAAGTTTACAGGCAAGTTAGTGCTTCCACGTGTAATGTGTTATTTCCATGCTTTTGTTATCGATTATTTTGTTTCCCATGTTAGTAAGTTTGATGATTGATAATGTTGTCTGAAATCTGATCAAGTTCTTTGATAGAAGTAGTGTACCTTTTAGGAAACTGGTAAGTCCAATAATGTTTCTTAGTGGAACGTTTGTAAGCTTGAAAAATATATGAGCCCCATTAATAATTTGAGTTTTTGTTCATTATTCTTGTGAGAAATCTGTAGTTTTTTGCCTAAGGTATCATCTCATGGTGTTTTGTTTTCATTGAATTTCTTCATTGTTTAGATGAATGCCGTTCTTGAAAGAATTGCTTCCACAGCGCATGAGTTGGCACATTATCATTCGGGAGATGGTAATATTTCTTTTCCTTGTTTCTCTTAGATGATACTTTCTTGTTCTACTCTTTTTTTTAAAGTTCATTATTGTTATCCATAAGTGCCAGTATGAAATTTACTGGCTGTATAATTAGAGATTTGTTGTTCAACCATCAGGCATTGTGAGATAAAATTTTAATTTCCATGTTCGATGGCTCATGAATTTGTTAAGTGGAAGAGATTCAAAATGGACAGTTTCAAAGGAGATATAAATTTTTTTGAAGTGTTATCTTGCTGAAAATTTGGTTTTAAATAGAGCATGATGGTGTTGTTTGATACATGTGTGTAATCCCATTTAGTGAAATAATGCATGGTTGTTGTGGTATAGTATGCTGAAAACTCATGACGAGTTTTGATAGTTCTTTGATGAGTTTAGCTACTTTGAAATGCAGAAGATGGTATATATTTGGCATACTCAGACTTCAACCAATTCTTGCTTGGAGACTCATCATGTCTAAAAGAGCTAAATCAGTGGTTTGCTAAGCAACTGGACACAGTAAGTGGGCAAAATACTTGTTTTTTTCTTTACTGTCTTCTTGTTCTATATTTTTTCTAGAATAATTATTATCTTCACAATACTATTTTTCTATTAATTATAACAAATTGATAATATACTTAGCTTAGTAGGTTTCCTTAAGGGCAAGCCTTAGTGCAATGGTAAAGGTTGCTAACTTGTGAGTTGTTTTTTATACTTCTCTTTTGGTGCTGATTGTTCCTGATCCTGCTATGTGTGATATGGGTGTTGCTGTGAACTTAACTATATCGGTGTGATAATAGCTAAGCTAGCTGCTGTAGGCACTTAGTATTGTAGGTTCCTTGTCAGCATTTGTTGTAACTAACTTACTGAAGCCAGTTAGCTAGATCTATAGTCTAGTCAGCAAAGCTTGCAGAGCAAACTATTACATCTGTATAAATCCTAAAATATGTACTTCAAACAAGTAATGCAAGAAACCATTTTCAGTTTATACAAATTTTCTTCTCTTCTCTTTCCCAGTTCTGTATTATTGTCTTCAAGGTACCTTTCTGTATTGTATTTTCTGGCAATGATGTTTTAAATATTTTTTATTGATTTATTTTTTCTCAAGTTCTTGATACCCATTTATGACTTCTTTTTTTTAATTCATTGACAGGGTCCATTTCGGCTTGTTGCTGAGGAGGGGAAATCTAAATGCTCTTGGGTGAATCTTGATGAGATCTCAAATACCTATGTTCGAGGTGTACATGCTGGTCCTTACGTAATTACATTTCACTTATTTTTTCTCATTTTCTAATCAATAAAGTAGAACTGTCTTCAGTCATCACGAGTCCCAAATTTTAATTGGAATTGTTTGTATCCTTATTGGCAGTAAATATGAGCTTTTTTAGTTTTTACTTTATTCTTCGCTATATAAATATATTTTGTTTTTTATAGATAATTATTCTTCTACTGATATAAAATCGAGTTAACATCAGGATGCATTTGTTTTTTATCAGGATTCATTTGAGTTTTAGTTACTCAATAGTATCTTTATTGAAGTGGTAGGCATGAACTTCTTAAAAGTTCTGGCATTCTGTACCAACCCTGTAAGTTTAAAACTGTTATTAAAAGTCTGTTAAAATTATATACACCTTAATTCACTTAAAACCTCTTTACTTAACAAACTAAGATGCATCTAAAGTATCTGGAGTCTGGAAAAAAGGAAGGCTCATAAAAAATCTGTATGAAGTTCACTCTAGATAATAAATACTACTATGCTTTGGCTTACACACAGAATACATATCCTGTATGAACTTGAATATTGTTAACTGGACCTGCTGAGCCTATTTGTTTATTTTGGTGGTTCAGCAGATTTAGAAAAATCACATCATCAACGTGTATCTGAGTTACGCCGGCTTCGCTCAATGTACGTGCTTCTTTCCATAACATTGCAGATTACTTATTTTGGTACATTGTTGATTGATTTAATGTGCACCAAGTTGTACTTCCAGAGTTGTAGATATGGATATTGATCTATGTATTAGTCTATTATGGTATAGATGGTTATCTATATTACTCAATTGTTTTGCATAGCAAACTCAAACTTGAATTCTACCCAGCCTGGGCAGTGTGCTTGATAATCATGCCTACATTACCATGTTAGACATAATCAGTTTGTAATTTTTTTTTCTATTTGAGGTGGTTTAGAGGATAGCTGACATAAAAGCATGTTTATCCTGTGTGTATCTACTGAAGGCATACAGAACATTGATCTAATTAGAATGGCTGCCAGACTCATGTTTGTAATATTTCATCAATCTTTTAATGTTAATGGTCTGTGTAAACTTTGTCAGATTTGGAGTAAGTGAAAAACAATGGGTTGAAGCACAGGTCAAGAATGCCAAGCAGCAGGCTATTTTGATGACACTTAAATCACAAGTATCATCAGATGAAGCTCATATTCATCTTGATCTTCATTCTCTTAGGTATTTATAATGTTGATACAATCTCTATTGTGCCTTTATGTTTCCTTTCCTGGTGTTGTACTTAATTTTGACCTCCCTACATCCATTTTCTCAAGTCCATGGGCTTTTGCATTGATTATTAGTAGCCTTGATAATTCTATTTGTGATCCCTTAATGTAAAAGTACAAAGAGTGTATACGAAATCAATTTACAAAAGCATTCTTCTGTCAGTGAAGTCTTTATTCAATCTCCCTTTTATTTTACCCTACTTACTTGAAATCCTCAATTTGTGAAACCACCTTCTTCTAAATTCATGCCATGAATACAGGAGAAAGCATTCTGAATTGAAAGGAGAACTTTCAAATCTTTATAACCATGAAGAAAAGCTGCTATCAGAGGTTTGTTACTAGATGCTTTTTATTCTAGAATTGTTGTATTTTCTAGCTAATGCCATTATACCATTGATTTTTCCAATGAAAAGGCTTGGACTTTCATGTCTAAAGGATCACCTAATTAGCAATGTAGCATTGAGTGATTTGAGTTGTATACTATGTGAATCTTCAAGTCATTGCAATTTAAATTCTTCAATATTGTCAAAGTTCACTCTTTCTTTTGTCTGGTGTTTGGTAAGTTGGTACTTTTTGTAGCCTAGTCTATTATGAAATTTTATTCTACTGATGCCCACTCTTCTATTCAAATCCAAGATAACTAAACTTTCATAAAGGAGGCATTACTTACACCTAATAATTACTCTAGTAGAGTGTTAGTGACTTTCTGCTGTATGTATTTCAAAAGTTCAAAGAATTATTATTACTAAAACTAAGTCGTATAATAGATTTTCTAAATTATCGGTCTGTGTGTGGTCCAATGCCTGTCATTTTCTTCCCTTTTCAGACTATTTCAGATTTGTGCTGGGAGCTAGCTCAACTCCAAGATACATACATTTTACAAGGTATTTTCTGAACTCTCAACTATTGGGAAGAAATTCAATTTTATTTTATTAATTTGTTTTGTGTTTTGGATGATTCCTTTTTATCTTCTAGGTGATTATGATTTGAAGGTCATGCGACAAGAGTACTACATTAATCGGCAGAAAGCAGTAAGTTTAGCCATCTATTTTTACTGTGTTTTTTATTTATAAATATGTCCTAATGTTTTTTAAGGATGAAATGTATTTTTTGAATGAATTTAAATTGATACACAATTTGTTTGGATGTTTATAATATGAAATTCGAAATTCTGAAATATATTTATATGCTTTTTTTTACCTGAAATGATGACTTTGAAATTATACCATCTAAGATGGAATTAAAAATAAAGGAGATTATACTGGTACCCCCATGTTTAGGCAATATAAACACTTGCACCTCCGATTTATGACCCTACAAAACACCCCTGAAATCCATAATGTGGTGTTGCACTCCCTGTTAAGATAGGGGGTTGTTTTCATTTACTTAAAAGTTGTCACGCGAGTTTCCACGTTATATACTTTTTTCTGTCTTCCTTTCTTGAAGTCTTTTGTTCTCATTCAATGTCTGTTTGATGAGAGTAGTTTTATAATGAAGGGATATATGGTGTTATGAGGAAACAGAGCAAACTAATAAAAAAATCTCATTTTGTTGCCTTCCCTTGATATTTATTTCCCTTTTGTACTTTTCACTGTCACACTTCCTTCCACCACCACTAACCATAATTACCTGCATCCTTTTTCATTGCTACCATGATGAAACTTACCATGAATTGTTTTGGTTTTGTAGTAGTAAAAAATGTTTGCCGAGAAATCTCAATTTATAGTGTTGTAAGTGGTTGGTGATTAATAGAAACTGATGTCTAAAATTCAGTTGTCCATATAATTACCCAAATTAAAAAATAGCATTGTATTGCCAAAATTCATTTTCTATGTACTTTAAAATCTTTGGAAACTTAAAAAAATCCCCATCCAAACACAACAACATAAAGAATTTTTTTTTTTTTTGAATTAGTCAGTCAATTTTAATAAATATACTTACATTCTTGGATTGACTCTTTTTTCTTTAGCTGGCCGTTGTCATTAAAAATGTGTAAAAGCATGCCATTGTTTCTTTATTCTTCAAATAAGAAAATACTTTATGGATGTTGATTGAATTCCTTTATTCTAGTATCTGTAATTATTATATGTGCCATTGCCATCATCATTGTGTTAAATGATCACAAATTTGAATTTTTAAAACATGTAACCTGTGGTAACAAACCTCTCCATTCTTTTGGCAGTTCATAAACCATCTCGTCAATCTGCTCGCCAGGCATCAATTCTTAAAGATAGCCTGCCAATTGGAAAAGAAGCACATGCTTGGAGCATTTTCGTTGCTCAAGGTTATTGAGTCTGAGCTGCAAGCATACTTGTCTGCAACTGAGGGACGGGTGGTATGTATCCTTAGAATTTTGCATTGCACTTATTCTTTAATTTTGTGTGATTCTTGTTTTCATTGCCTTCACCTGTAGTGGTTTGATTTTCTTTTCTTACACATGGAGTGATTGGTTATCTTTTAGACCCCCTTACCTTTCTTTTAGATGAGGAGTAGATGGAATGGGGGAGAGTTAGTTCTGGAGTGGAGAGAAAACAAGTATTATCATATGGAAACGGGGTCATAGAGTTATCTTTGAGCTTGGGGAGCTTCTGCTCCTGTTTTTGTTTCTTTTTTTCATAATAGTACGGTGAAATCATATGAACATTAGCATTACTATATTAAAATATGTTTTTGAAATTATACGCCCAAGTATTTTTCATCTGTTTAATTCAATGTGAGAATGAAGGCTTGCAACGATAGGTCTTATCATTCATGACTTGTTGGTTGCACTTAAGAAATATTGGTGATTAACATGAAATAGATGAATGTGGTTTTATTAGTCTTGCTAGGTATAGTTTCTTATAAAAGTTCTACCTTTTGTCCTCTGCCACAAAAGGATTTGGCTCCTTTAAAGTTAGGAGGTGCACTTTAGAGAATAAAGTGAACTCACAATTGTTGAATGTATTTAGCTCCTTTAAACATCATTGATTTTATCATAATCCTCTTAAGTATTATTTTCTCACTTTAGAGGAGTCAAATCAGCCTCTAAAAGGCCGTTGAATACCTTCTAAATCTACTTTCTAAAGAATGCTATCTTGCCATTCTTTATATTTTCCTTCATAACCCCTAGTTTCACCAGTCCAGTTTTTCATCAAACCTCTACTCTTTGTCTTTTGAACTTTCCATTATGGTTTGCAGGGTCATTGCCTGGCCCTGATCCAAGCTGCATCTGATGTTCAAGAACAAGGAGGAGTACATGACAGTGATCATTTTTTGCATGCTATTAGAGATCTGCTAAAAATATATTCAAGTGAGTATTTATTCATCAAAATATTATGATTTATTCAAGTTAGAGTGTTCCTATTATCCTTTTAATAAGCTATTCTTTACCATTTTGCTGGTACTCTACATTTTTTTTCCCAGATACACAAGCTTCACTGTCGACATATGTATCAGCTCCTGGCATTGTCAAGCAGATATCAGCTCTTCATTCAGATTTGATGAGCCTTCAGTCGGACCTTGAGAATTCTCTTCCCGAAGACAGAAATAGGTGTATTAATGAACTGTAAGTATTGTGCAAAAATCAATGTACTGTAATTTATGATATCTTTTGAATAGATAGAGACCTTTCTATACTGTAAAATATGAACTCTTTATGCTTCAGTGACCTTGTTTAAATAATGCACTTTTGGATGTCACCAATATATTCTTTCTATTGGAATCATAGGGTTAGGGTAGGATATGTGTCGTGGTGGAGTAAATCAAAGTTAATTTTATGACAATCCATTAATGTTTGCATCATAAACATCAAGATCATAAAATTTCTTGTTAAGCTATATGTTTTCTACAACATTGAAATATCTTAAAACAAAAGTACAATGCTCAAACTTCATCAGGTGCTTTGTTATTAATTTTAATTTTTAACCATTGATTTACTTGAGTGTGTCAACTTTCGGATTGGTGTCATTTGATTTAGAGTTCGTTTGGACATGCTTCTCCATAAACACTTAAACTTACAAGAGGAAAAAAAAGAAAAAAAAAATGTTTCCCCGTAAGCTAAATAGTTCAGCTTATGCATAAGGTGATTTTAGCTCAAGAAGAACATTTAACTTTTTCTTATTTATTTTCTCTTAGAAATGCTTATGGAGAAATTTGTCGAAGCATACCCTTAATCTATAAAATCATTGGAGGCTGATATTTTTGTGAATTTCGCATATAAGGTGTGGAGACTTACCGAAACTTGTGGGTCCTGTTATAATTATAGAAACAAGGAGTAGATCTTATATAATCAAGAATATTTAGATTATATGTGTGTGTGTGTGTATAATGTGTGTATATATATATATATACATATATATTTTGAAGAATACTTTTATTTATTTCTGTGTCATAGCTTTATTATTAGAGGATATCAAATCTCTTATCGTATTGATTCCATTTTCTTAATATATAAATAAATCATGTATTAAAGGCTTAACTGTAAAATATTGTTGTTTGTGCCATTCTATTTGCATTGTTAATATTTGGGGCCCATGTCCATACAATTTTATATTCACACAGTTGTATAAAGTTTCTGCAATTTTTTGAGATAGCAATGGGTTTTCTTTTACATAATTCTCTAGTTTGGAGTGTTGTTTTGTTCCTGATTTAAAAAGAAACTGAGGAAGAGTTCATGTCAAATTTTGAATCTATAGGTGCAACCTTATACAAAGCCTGCAGCAACTTCTCTTTGCATCTTCAACTACTGCACAACCAATACTGACCCCTCGGGTATGACTCCCAGATCTATACTGTGGCTTGGTTTTAATTTGTAAGACATAATTGTATCAGGGCCTTTTGAATTTCTTTATAAACAATATATTATTTATATTTTTCATGTCCATTAATTACAACCAGAGCCTTTTCCTAAAAGGTATAGAATTTGTCATGTCCACTGTAAAGAGTAAAATCAAAACTAGTGTTCCTTTGTCAGGGTTTTAAGGGACTGGATTACTTGCTGATAGTGTAGTTGCGAATAATGTGGACCGTGGTGAAGTAAAGTAGCAAAATTTTGATTACATGTCTGAATCGAAGTTTTATTAAAATGGGCATGTCAGTTTTTTACTTTTGGTTTATGTTGTGTTTTGACATTTTGCCTTGTTCCATCCAATCTTATTTAGCCATTAATGAAAGAGCTTGATGAAATGGAAAAAATTAACGCAAAGCTGTCTGCTGCTGTTGAAGAGGTGACACACGAGCATGTCAAGAAGAATGAGGTAATTTGATCTGAACCTTTTATTATGCCATCTAGTTAGTAATTTCCCCAAGTCATTGATTTCTTTGAAGAAATCCTGTTATTGGGTATCTTCTAATTGGTTGGTTGGAATCTGGAAAAAGACCTAAGAATCTTTTTGATACTCTCGACCAGAGTTTTATACTCTTGTCACCTAACACGCCTCTCTTAGTAACTCCTTTAAATGATAACTTTAATGAAAATATTTCCTTGGTATAATCTTTTTTATACTATTGAATCTGAAAACTTAAAATGTAAGGACAATAGTTCATTAATCCTGAAAATTGAGCTTAAATCGATGATAGTTTTAAGCCTTGGTCTTACTGAAAAAGTAAAGAAAATAAGTGATGATAGTTTTAAGCTCAAATCGATGTAGTCACTCCTGACATATGCTGAATTTTTTTTCTTGATACTAATACTTTGCTTCTTCCACACTTTCATTTCCAACTCGTCACTATTATATTGAAATTGAACCACACCTCTATTGCTAAGTTTTGCATGAATGTGAACATATTCCACATGAATTTTGAAGATTCTGAACCTATTGTTGTGATGACTGAAACTTTGTGTACACTGCATCCAGATTGTGAAACATCATTCACAAGAAATTGGACTTCAAAGACGAGTCTTTGTTGATTTCTTCTGTAATCCTGAGCGATTAAGAAGCCAAGTTAGGGAACTGACTGCTCGGGTCAGAGCCTTGCAAATTTCATAGCAATCCTAAGTACTCTCCTCTGTTTCACTCTCTGTTTTGTGTTATTATTATTATTTTCTATATGCTTTTTTATCCAAATCGGCAATGTGCTATCTTTTGTTTATACAAGTGTTTTTCCTGTCCAGATTGTTTGAACTTACTATGCCTGGAACCTGTGGTTGAAACCTAGTAAGGAGCGTCGGCTGAGAATTTGCAAGCAATATTCTTTTCTTATTTGATTTGAAAAGAATGCAATCAAATGCTTCTTTTATTCTGGTAGTGTAGATATTTGTTAGTGTATGCTGTATCATCTCTCCCTATGAAATCGAAATTCTTGTGCTTTATATACATTACATGTGCAAATTAGCAAGTACATTACATATGTACATAAAAAAACTTTATGAACCAGACCCTATAAACTCAACGTGAGATTGATGTCATTAGCAGTGAAGATGAGGATTTTGTGTCTCAAACCAGACCCATTTATGATTTTACTCTATAATTTTTGGAAAGTTACATAGTCATTTGAATTTGAAGATTTCAATGTTTGTTATTGGTTTTCCACAAGTGTTTATACAATAGAAATTGAAGTTCCATTTTACTTCACTACCAATGGATTAGTGAAATATTTGCACCTCTTTTTGAGCAAAAGTTGTCTATTACACAAATCCAAACATCATTCATGTATTCCATTCATATGATGAAAACCATTACTCTCAGGATGCAAAAGAGTGCACTAATGGTAATAGTATTAACTACTAATGGTTAATAGTATGAATTTCTATTAGGAAACTAATTTTATCAACTTCTAGTTACTGTAATGGCCAACTGCTTCACTTGTAATTCAGATAATCCTTGTTCTCCATTAAGCCTCTGCTTAGAGTCTGCATTTGGATTGGCCTCAAAATTATTCATACATTCTTCATCTTCTTGAGTATCCTTCTTTGAATTTTGTTCTTCCTCTTTACTTTTACCCCAAAGTAGAATATAAGTGCCAGAAATAACCAAGACTGATCCTGCAACACTGCTCATTGCATGTGGGGATGCATCAGGGGCAATGTTATGTAAAAAGATGAAAAAAAAGAAAAAGAAAACAGAATGATAATAACCAAATCCAACCTTCCCAGATAAATTTCCTCTTGTAATATAGAGAAATCAAGCACTGCTACAAACATCTGCAGAAGAGGGGTAAATGCTGAAGTGAAAACTGGACCCCTTTGTTTCACACACCATGACATTGCCACATAGCACAAGCCTGATCCAACCAGTCCCTAGCTCCACACACACACAGCTAAATTTTAATTCAAAGTTTTGTACACCTATTGCAGACTTGTTGAATCTTGTACAAAATGTGAATTGAAATTCAAATTTGAGACTAAATTATTCAAGGACTAAACTAACATTAAGTACTTAAATCATACATATTGAAGTGTTTCTAGGCATCTTGATGCAAAGCAACTTCAGATGGATCCAAACATATTGAAAAGGTTTAGAGTTTAGGATTCAAGGTAGGATCAACCCATATGAAATTGGTTGACCTGCTAGATCATAGACTATATATCTAAAAACTTAGTTATGAGTTCTTCAATTTTAGATACTAATGTGATGGTGCAATATATACAACTTTAGGGATTAAAACAATGGTTTAGTAATGTGTTTAAACTATTGTATCATGAAAAGAAACTTCCAGAAACATTTCTAAATGTTAAATTTTGTGATAAAGGATATATACACTTACAGAATACACAACAGTGAGAATCTCTAACTTCCCTTTGAGAATCCATTTGGTCTTATTTGTATCAATGACCAAAGTTAATATTGCTGATTGAATGGCAGCAAAAAAGGACAAAATTGCTGTGCTAGAGTACTGACATGGATACTCTTTGCTAATCCTTGCTTGTATAAGAAACCATGAAGACCACAAGACACATCCTGCAGTGAGAAGCAGTGAACCTATTATCCAAATCTTTAACTTGGAAGCTGGTGGTGTTGTTGTGCCTTTGTCTGCTATGTGCTCTTGTTGTTGGTTGATTAAGGGCATTCCTTTGTAAAGGATCAACATCAAAGTTCCACCAATGCACACAAAAGTTCCCAACACTTTGGCCTTAGCACTCAGTTTTTTCATGTTTACCTTCTCTATCCTTACAATTTCAAGTTTCAAGATAAAGGGTCACAATTATGAAAATCTGCTTCATAAAATTGTCACAAGACACTTTTCATGATTTCAATATTTTAATATGATAAAACATGATAACATGATATGTATCAATCATAAACATGTATATGATTAAAATATGATTATTCAAATGAAAAATTTTAGGATTCAAATTCATTGTCTAATATAATACTACAATAAAATCATTTTTTAGATATCAAAATAATTAGTTGTAATAATAACTAAATTAAATACCATTTTAGAAATTAAAAAAAAAATAGTTCTAAATTACTTTCTATTATTATTAAATAGTTTCTAAATTGGTATCTAATTAGCAACCAAAGTTTTAACTACCAATTATTTAGTTTCTAAATTTGGTAGCAAAAACCTTGGTTGCTAATTAGATACCAATTTAGAAACTATTTAACAATAATAGAAACTAATTTAGAAACTAATTTTTTTTTTAGTTTTTAAAATGATCTCTAATTTAGTTACTATTGCAACTAATTATTTTTGTCTCTAAAATTAATTTCTATTTCATGATTTTCTTGTAGTGTAAGATTGACTTGATGAATTAAAATAAATTTAGGATCCATTAGTTTGTTTGACTTACCCCAGTGGCAGTGCCATAATAAAGGTAAATGCAGGCACCATATTTAGAAATGCACAAGAGAAGGTTGCAGATGTATATTCCAGTCCCATAAGAAACAGGTACTGAGTCAATGTAACCCTGAAATACATCAACAAATTCACCTATTAATTGAAAAAAAAAACTCATAAAATTAAGTTCTAAAAAGAATTATTAAATAAAAACTAATTTTAGATAAAAAATAAATAATTATTATTTAACTAAATTAGAGACCATTATTAGTATTTAAAGTAGTTTTTATTATTAGTGAAAATTTATAAAATTGTTTCTAAATTGATATCTAATAATTAGTTACTAAGGTTTTAGCTACTTACCATTATATATTCTAAAGTAGTCTTTATTAGTCTTTTAAAAATTAATTTAGAATCTAAAATATTAGTAACTCAATCTTGGTAGCTAATTTAGATACCAATTTCAAAAATTGTTTTATAAATTTTTATTAATAATATAAATCACTTTAGTTACGACTAATGTTTTAGTATTTAAAATAATATCTAATTTTATTAATATAATGACACTAATTATTTTTTATCTCTATATTTTGTTACTATTTAATGATTTTATTGTAATATCCAAATATAAACTAAATAAACTCAAATATGAATTTCTCAACACTATATCATTTATTAAAATTTATGTGGGGTTCATTGACTTAAAAACAAAATCTATCAAACAAGGAATGAAGCTCTCATATATTTAATAAAAATAACTTTAAAAAATATTCTTAAATTCCTTTCCAAAAGTCGCAATGTATAGAATATGCTTACCCCACAAGAGCACTTATGAAAAGCAGACATATTATGTGACCCTCCACCTTCCTTTTCCTGTAAAATTAAATTAACAAACAAAATCATCATAAATTAATAAATTGGAAAAAAAAATATAATATTTAAGATCCTACATCCACTAGAGATTATGATATTATTTTTTATAAGTGCATACAAACCTCACCCTATAAGCTGATTTTATGAAGTTAAATTAGACTTAAAATTTATTTCTTAACATGGTATATTACGAAGGGGTGTGTTAGATATCACACATCGACTAGAGATTAGAGCCTTTCATTGTATATAAGTGAGTGCAAACCTCAACCCCAAGAGTCGGTTTTATGGGATTGAGTTAAACTTAAAGTCCACCTCGTAATATGATATCATAATCATTTAAAGTATATTCTAACGAGAGTTTGTTAGGTATCACCTGCTATGGAGATTTCAAGTACTTATAGAAGAAGAAATTTCACTTTTTTTTATAACAAATTTAAGTTATTTATGATGAAATTTAGTGAAGCAACCCTTAAAATATTAGCCAAAAACACAAAAACTAAGAGTTTTGGTTGAAGTAAATTATGTACCTTTCATGGAAGCAAGCAATAGGTGCCAAGAAAATGGCTGAAATAGCTTGTCGATAAGTTAAGATGGTGAAGTAGTCTCCTCCTTCATTAAGAACTTTCTTAAGAAATATATTCACAAAAGCCCAAGCTAGGTTAACAATAATCATCACCAAAACGGGCTTCCACATCGTGCTTTTTCTTTCTTTTTCTCTCTTAATTCTGCTTTATTCTTTTGTTTAGGTGTTCAAGAGTGAAAAAATATGAATGATATCTTGTTCAATATATAGAACAATTAACCCTAAGAACAGAGGAACCAATCACACCACATGATATATTCCATTCCAATATTTTTTTCCATTTTAATTTGTTTGGTGGGAATTTTGCATGGCATAATCGTTAATCGTCATGTTGATTGACCTCAGCTTCTCAAACTTTTCATAGTGGGAACATAAATTTATTTTTAAATATATTAATCAAATCTCAAAAGCATGACATGTCTTCTCATTTTTGTCTTTTGAGTTTGATATTTTTTGAAAAATTGTTCTTGTACAGTAAATATATATTTAAATATCTCTTAAAAATCGAGGTAAGAAATAATTTATATATTATTTTCTCCTCCAATCCACTAAGACGCCTTTTAAAAATAAAGTTGTGATGAAACACTAGTTTCCAAAGCGGACAATACTTCAGAAACACCCTAGCAAACATCGTGATAAATTTCAAATAAATAAATGGTTTAAAGTAGGTATTTTTAATACAAATATCATTTTGACTATTTTCTTTATAAAATCAAAACTAATTTAAAATGTTGGACAAATATCTACAAAATATTATCGGTCAAGTTAGTTTTCGGTCTTATGTGGTTTAGTGTGATTAATGCTCAATAAAACATTGACATGGTGTGTCAACTTATTTATAAGGATAAGTTGGATCTTGGTACTGTTATTTCGACTAATCCTCTAACACCATGTATAATTTTACTTTTAATCCTCCTTTTAATCTTGTGTTAATTGAGGTTTATCGTGGTGTGAAGAATCTCAGACCCAAGTTACAATTATAATAAAATGATGGATAAATTTATCTTACAATAAATATTATATTTCTTCAATATTATTTTTTTATCATTTCAATTATAATTCAACTACTAAGTTTCCAATAAGTTTGTTGACATATTCAATATGCAATTATGTTTTTAAAATATTGGCAATAGGAAAACCTTTATGTCTAATACTAAGATCCAACTTTAAACTCTAAAAATATGGTCTATGGAGATTTATTTGTTTTTTTCCCAGTAGGATTGTCCTCTAACTAAAGGGCACAATCCCTTATGTACTGCCCTATGTATAGGATAATCTAGCTCTATCCTAAAACACTTGCACTTGAAGAATTGAATGCTAAGTTTACTAGATTCTCTTTTTCAGAATAGTTATCTGTTCCTAACACTGAATCACATGAATCAATACCAAAATTTGGTCCTAAGCCATTATTTCTTCTAAAAAAAATATGGTAGTTAATTTAAAATTTATTTTATAATTTTTTATTAATAATAAAAATCACATTAAATATTAATAATTTTTTTAATTTTTAAAATAGTATTTAATTTAGTTAATATAATAACTAATTGTTTTTTTTATCTCTAACATTAATTATTAATTAGTGATTTTTTTATAACATTTCACACATCATAGTCAACTCTTAATCTTAAATTCTAAATCCTAAAATTTTACTTCAATTTTAATAATTAAGATGTAAAATTAGAGAAGATGACTAAAAAAATTCATATGATTCTTTACATGTACAAAATATGTGGAATGTAACATCACTCTTTCAATACTATTGGTTCTCTTTTCCTTTTATATCACTGTGATGGGAATTTCTGTACCTTTTTTATTACTGGAATAAAGTGCTTAGCATCTCATTTTTATTTTTATTATTGTCACTTCACATCACATAACTCTCTTTCATTCATTTTCTTCAACTCTTAATTACAAATTCATCCATTAGAGCACTCTTTTCAAATTATTGTTACACAATAATTTTACAACTTGTCCAACCATTATAGAGAGAAGAGATGGAACAGAATCAAATTTTCTGAATTTATTTGTTACACACTTTCCACCTTCAATGCTTTCTTTGATCAAGGGAGAAAAAAGAGTGAAACATAAACCAATGAAAAGATGATAAATGGAAGAGAAATTCATTGGATTAAAGATAAAATTAAATAAATTTATAACTAATTTCATTAGCATAATAGAATAAAAAATATGAATATATATGAATTCATAATCTAATAATAATCTCTAGTCGATGTGGGATCTCCAACACACCCCTCACGCCGAGACTGACAACTCGTGCGTGAGACTATATATTATGGATAGTCCGATAGCAGCTCGATAGCGGGTGGCACGATAGGCCCAACACATCACTATGATAGGTTCGAAATGACTTTGATACCATATTAAGAAGTGGACTTTAAGCCTAACTCAACCCCATAAAACCGGCTCAATGAGGTGAGGTTTGCACCCCACTTATATACAATGAAAGACTCTAATCTCTAATCGACGTGGATTTCCAACAAAGTGTTTATATTTACATATGAATATAATATGTTACTTGTTTAGTCTAAAAAGTTGTCTAAATTAATTTTATTTTATAAGTTTCATAATCTATTATTAATATTATGATTCCTTTATTCTAACATTTTATAGGATATCACTTTTCCATTTTATATGTAAAAATATTAACTAAATTATTCCCTGCATGTCAAAATTTATAACTTTAGTCAGACATGTAGCATAAATTTATATATTTTGAATATATATCCTTTAGATTAGCTATGAGAATATCTTTTGTCAATAATATTAGTCTTAATATATACCTTTTATTAAAAGTGCACCTTTGATTAATAAAATGCCATATGCCACCATATAATATATATCACTATTAAAAAATCATTAATAAAAAATAATTTTAAACATAAAAAATAATTAGTTATTATATTAACTAAATTAAATATTATTTTATAAATTAAAAAATTATTGATATCTAAATTAATTTTTATTATTGATAAATAGTTTCTAGATATCTAATTAGCTAGTAAAATTTTAGTTACCAACCTTATAATTTAAATAATTGATAGTTAAAATTTTAGTAGTTAATTAGATATCAATTCATAAATTATTTCTTAATAATAGAAACTAATTTAGATATTAATAATTTTTTAGTCATTAAAATAATATTTAATTTAATCAATATAGTAACTAATTATTTTTTTTCTTTAAAATTAATTTTTATTTAATAATTTTTTAATAGTAATATATGATATTCGTTCATGTGTGAAAATGATCTACATAGTCAAGAGGTAGTCTTTAGATTCATACCCATATATGTGATATTCTAAAGTGAGTTTATTCTCTAGGAAAATGTGGAGAGTTACTATTAAATTTAAAATTAATATTAATATTTTGGTTCTTTTAAAGTAACAGATGCATAATAAACAACTGTAAAGAAATTATTAACATTGCTCTATTTTCTATATTCCCACAAAAATGTTGAAAATATATTAGAAAATTGAGATATGTTTATTCGAGTTTTTGAGACATTAAGCAAAAGCTAATCAAACTAAATTTAATTAAGAAAACCTATATCATTTATTTGCCCAAATATAAATAACATCAACTACTTTGCTTGCCTAATTAATGCCCTATCTTAGTTAAGCCACTTTCCTTTTATATTGTATTTAGTTATAATGTATAAAAAAAAACTGTTTTTTAATATAAAAAAATGTGCGAAAGCATCATTATACAATATTAAGATTTTAAATATTATCTTAGCATTTATAAATTATTTGCATCACACCATAAAAATTATATAAAAAAATAACAAAACTAAAAATACTGAAAATAATAATTGTAAGTTAAAAAATCATGACTTACAATCTATTAGCGAACACATCTCTTAAATGGTGTGTCCGTATTGAATACATGTATCTAACACTAACACTCGTAAACCATAATATTTAAATTCATAATTATATAATATATAAATCCGTGTTACCGTATTTTATATTTTAAAAATTATAAATTTTTTTCTGTGTGTCTCTATATAAGTGTCTATATTACCAAGCTTATAATATATACTTCTACAAAGTAAAATTCTTTAATTGATAACCTAAACAAATATTTTAGCAAATTTATTCCTTCTCTTCTCTTATGCATGTGTGAAAAGAATAATACAACAAAATGTTGTGTTCTTGTTGCCTTTCGTTGTTGACGAAAATGAATCTTTTACTGAAAAGTGCTTGAAATAATGTAAAATATATGATATAAAAAAGTATAGAAAAGTGCTAAGAATAAAGTTACACATGAGATGAAAACATGAGATCCTCTTCTAAAGAATTGCAATTGATGAATGAAAATGTATGAAAAGTTGCAGTACTGCATTATTAAATTGTTTCTTATTTTGGTGAAGATCTTTTCAATTTCACTTTTGTTGCAAGAAAACGACAAGTTAACCTTGTCTTAAAGAAGAAGGTGAAAGCATTAATTCACATACCAAATTGCATTTCTCCAAGATTAGTAAAAACACTAAATTTCATTATTAACTTCAATTGGTTTCACACGACAAACAAAGAAACACAACCATAACACCGAGACTATTAACTCGTGTGTGGAATTACATACGGTAGATGGTCCGATAGTGGTGGTCTAATAAGCCCAACAAACAATCTTTAGGATAGGCTTGAAATGACTCTGATATCATATTAAGAAGTAAATTTTAAATCTAACTTAACCTCATAAAACTGGTTTATAAGGTGAGATTTATACCTACATATATATTATGAAATGTCTTAATTTCTAGTATATGTGAGATCTCGAATGTCTTAATTTCTAGTATATGTGAGATCTCGAACAAACAGGTAGAAATTCTGCAATATGAGGTGCTGTTGGTATACCAGTTTTTGTTTGTACATAGCTGATGATACTATCAGTTTGGCAGCACATCATGCAATCAATAAATGTTCATCACTCACCAAACAAAATCCCTTTTCCTTTGGACTCACGTTGCCTTAATCTTAACACCATTTCTTCACTTCAAAATTCAACAACACCCTCAAAAAATTTGCTTACATTCAACACTTGGTATGCTTCAGACAGGAACTGAACTCCTCTCTGAAAGGCAATTGACAGAGGAAACTGCATAAACAAAGTAAATAAATGAGGCCACAGTGTTGTTTTAACTGCAAGATGGAATTTTGATTAGTTGGTCTTTCTTCATCCACTTCATCTTGAAGTTGAGTACCCCAACCAACAAAAAAAATTATCCACAAGGTTCTTATTTATAAGATCAAACTTTAATTTACCAACACAACCATATAATGAACATGTTCTTCTGGCTCCCAACATACCCAACATTGGAATGGGACCAAGAACAAGTTCATGCCACATTGTTCAAGTGCATCAGTTGGCAAGTGGAGGAAACCTTGGACACTTTCAACTGCCCTTACCATTACTTCTGTGACAAAACATACCCTTCAAACTATCCCCTTCTTGTTGATATCTTGGTGCTTCTCTTCACCACAGCTTCTTACTTGCTCACTCTTGTCACAGTGATAATGGACATGATGAGTGGTGGAAGAGGGAGAATCTTTTTGAGTCAATCAAAAAGATTCCTTTTGCCCTCTGGGCCAGTGTCCCTCCCAATCATAATCTTGGCCTTTGCAAAGGGTCCTCAAATCAACACAATATTCCCACTCTCTTGCCTTGGCCCTGCAATTCTTCTGATGGTTCTGATTTCTGCCTTGTCCTTTGACAGTGGAGCTGATAAGGACTTCAAGTACACTATTTTTGTGGCTTCAACAGTGTCTGGCATTTTGCATGCAAGCTTGTATCTGGATTCTGTTGTGCTGCCTTATTACACAGGCTTTGATGCACTCATGTCATCAACATTTTCTGGTGAGTGTGCCTCTTGTGTGTGCAGAAAAGAGGCCTTGGTTGTTGGAGGGAAGCTGGTGAGGTACAGGGGTTGGTCAATGACCACTTTTTTTGTTGTGGGGGTGTTGTGTTTGAGGATCATATGCAAAATCTCAGGAGAAAATTATGCAGGAAAATTGCTGTTCATCAGAGTGTTGATGGAAAAGTTTAGCTGGATCTTGATAACTGTGGATTGTGTTTATCTGACACTGAACTCACCACCAGAAAGATTGGTGCTGAGAGTTGCTGCTTTTGGAGGCATATTTCTTTTGATTTTTCTCCATGTCCTCAAAGAGGCATGCAGTCAAATTTACTCAATGGCTTGTGTAGCAGAAAAATTTAGATGGATGCTGTCACCATTGCAAAGAGTATGAAGAAAAAGCAATTGTGAAAAACAATGGATTTTGTGAAGTGAATCAATAGTTTAGTTTTGTTGTAAAGAACATGGTATTTGCAATCCTGTGCTATTGTTCTTCATTTAGTTCTTCTTTGCTTGTCCATTTCACACCCACAATTTGGATATTATAGTGCATTGAAATGAAAAAGAAAATTAAACTACTACCCCACTGCACTAAACCAGTAAAAGTTGGTCCAACTGATAAGAGTGGTATTAATATTCACACCAAAAAAAGTAAAATTCTATCATGAAAATAATGAAAAAAATATTACTTTGATATAAAAAAAAATTATTAATTAAAAACCAATTTTATAATAAAAAGTTATTAATTTTTATATGAACTAAATTATATATTATTTTAAAGACTAAAAAAAATATTAATATCTAAATTATTTTTTATTATTGATAAATAGTTTATAAATTTGTATTTAATTAGTTACTAAGTTTTAGTAATTAATTATTTATATTTTAAAGTTGGTATCTAATTAGATACTGATTTAGAGATCATTTATTAAGAAATTAATTTAGATACCAATAATTTTTTTAGTTCTAAAATAATATTTAATTTTATCAATATATAAGATTGATTTTTATTTAATGATTTTCTTGTAATTTACATGTTAATTATAGTAGCATATAATTTTAAAATTACTTTATCATGGAATTTATTTTAAAAAAAAATCCAATTATAATTTAATACAAGTTTCTGAACATATCATCATTCACAAAAATCTTGTTGATGAAAAATGGCAAATGATCTTTTGACAATGAAGACATCTTTTAATTTGTAAAGAAATTCTGAGACCCAATTACATAGACACAAAAAGTAAAGAAAGAAAATGACTTGCAACAACTTGTTTTTTACCTTGAAAAGATATTTCATTTAATTTTTTTACATATTAAAATTAATTGTTCTCTACTTTTAATTGGAAAAGCTAAATAGATGATTAGTATAATATCATGGGGTAGAGTGAGAATGATGCAGAGGTTAGGAAGCCAAAATCAAAATTTTGAGGGGATTACTATTTTATTTCACCAATAAAATAATACTTAAAGGTAAAAGTTTAATTTTCAAAACTTTTGGAATACTTTATGGCCACCTACAATTAAATAATTCTTTTTTTTCTAATGATTATAGAGTAAAATATAAGATAAATGGTATTTTTTTTATTATATATTCATGTAACTAGGTTAGATATGGAGATTATGTGATTTGAAAACCATGCATCCAACCCAATTCTAATGGAATTTTCTAAAAAAAAGTTCAATTCAATCCAACCTACAAAGTTTATTTATTTATTTATTTAGATTAGGTATATTCTTATTTTTTTTCATTTATCTCAGTAATTAAATAAAAAATTAAATTTTTTTATCTGTTTAAAAAAGTTTATTGTATGGAAAAAAAGTTTTAAAAAAAGGAGTTAGAGTATAGGGTTAATGGGAGGGGGGAAAAATTGCTTCTTGCACCTCCTTAATTTCTCTTGCATCTCTTAGTCACATTTGAAAAACAAAATCATCATTTTAAATTTCTAGACACGTTATGAAATTAATAAAAGACATTTTGATTACACATTTTGAGAACAAAATATATTTTTGAATGTGTTTTGATTTCAAAAAGTATAATTTTTAAATTATTTATTCTAAAATCTTTTATATTGAAGTTTATCATTGTGGAATAATTTAAAAAAAAATAGAAAGTATTGTTCCAAAAAATATTCTAAAAATGTAAAAAAGAAAACTTTAGGGAAATATTTAATCTATAGTCATAAATTATTTTCTGTTAAAGTATTATCTAAATATTTATTTTATTTTTTAAATTATAAAAAAATATAATTATATATTTGAGAAAATTATAATTAAAGTCATTTCAACATTCAAACGAATAATATATATATTTAAAAAATATATTATTAAAAAACTATGATATTTCAACTAGTTGACACCTACATCTTTCAATTTAAATCAATTGATCTAGTATCTCTATTCTACCATAAACACATATCCTCAAAACAACTAAAATTAAATTTGATGTACATACTTAATTAATTGAAAATAAAACAAAAAAAAAGAGTAACAAGTTATTAATTATAGTGTCAATTCCAAGCTATGATTCCTTAAGAAAGAGGGTTGAAAATGTATCTATATATTATTACAAGGATAATATTAATTATAGCCTCTTCATTCCCTGAAGAAATCACTCCATAAATTACTCTGCAAGTCATCACAAACCACACATATCATATTCATCAAGATATATAATTAATATAATATATACTCAGAAAATAAAATAAGAGAAAAATGATAGAGGTGATGATGCATATGAAGAAAATAAAATAAAAAAGTCTGAAAATGGTACAAACACACATGAAGACACTAGAGATCAACATTATTCACATTAATTGAATTTCATTTGTGTGGATTAAATTATACATGGTGGAATGATATTTATGAAATACTATGACTGAGAATTTATTATTTATGGTGAATAATGTTTGGTAAATATTATCATTTCTTAAGAACATTCTTATATTTATCTTGTTAAAAGAGATTAAAATAATTGATAGATTGAAGGTGAAAATGAAAAAGCAACAACAACTTCCATTATTCCATAAACTACGAAAAATATAGATTGACAATCTTCTCAGTGTACAACCCTCTTTCTTTGTTTAAAAAATTTCAATTTTTATATAAAATAATAAAAATATTTTTTTTTATATCATCAATTAAAAGTTGTATAATGAAAAATCTGAAACTCATATTTTCTAAAATAATTATGCAAAACTTGAAAGGGAAACTCCAAAACTTCATATAGTTTCTTGAAGAAACTACTCAGCCAAAAAAACATATGCATGCATGCATATGTATATAGAGTGTTGTATAAGAGAATGTATAAAGAGATAGATATAAAGAGTATAAAGAGATAGATATATGTATATATACCATATATTGGTATCTTGGTGAGGGTTGATATTGGGTTGTGCAAGTTGAAGATAAGGGTGAAAGTGTGGAAGCACAGGGGAAGCAAGTTGAAGGATGGTAGCAGCAGGTTGGTCTTCAAACAATGAAAACTCATCCATCACATTCATTCCTTTGCTTGCTTCCATTCTAGCCTTCTCAAACTCCAACACTGCTCTCTGTTCCTAAATCCATTCTTCCCAACTTTTTGTTAACAACATATACATCATCTAATATTATTTTATTCTTATTATGCCAACTTTTTAACTAAACATGTCAATAAGAGAAAAATAAAATGAGTTCTTAAAGTTAAAATTAATTATGTTTAAGTTAATTTATAGAAGGGATGAAGGTGTTTTGTGAACTAATGGAGGTTTGTACTATAAATGCAAAGAGTTTTTTTTTTTTTTTTCACATCCAGATCACGATTTATGAGAGTTATAAGTAGTAGATATGGAGTCAAAAAATGATTTATGAAGAAGATGATTTTTTTTTTCCTTTGTTGAGTCTTTTTCTGTTGTATCCGAGAGATTCAATCTTCGATGACTTTATTTCTACCTATATGTTTGCTGCTACACGGGTTCAATGTGAGGGAGAAGTTTGTAGGTTTATGGTTATTTTGAATGTTGACTATCTGTATTTGTATTTGTAGATAGTTGAGGTATCTCATGTACCCTTTTATTTATTTATATATTTTTTATGATAAAAAAAGGTTAATTTATAGAAACATTTTATATCATTTTTTACAATTTTATTTTTACCTTATATATATATAGATATATTTAGTTTATAGAAAAAATGTATTATTTTTTACTTTTCTCTTCTAAAAATACTTTAAAAAAAGTTATCCAAACATAAACTAAGTCAAAAAAAAACTTATATACACATAAAAAAAAATCTTCAATTCTGATTACATAACATCAACAATACAAACATTTATATATAACCACACACACATTTATAAAAGTTTTGTACTAAATTCAAATGGGCTTATATTAGTTTTTGTAAGTTTTATATTCTTACCCAAGTGGACAAATTATTGTTTTCCTCTTCCAAGATCCTTTCCTGAATCATAATTAAGAAGATATAATGAATAAATATGGATAATGTTTTGTTTTAATATGTAGGGTTTTTAATGTGTAAGATGAAGAATGTGAAAGAGTGTTATACCTTCCTTCTCAGATTCTCCATTTGTTGTTGCAAGAGCTCATTCTGCATGGATTCTCATGTCAGACAATTGGTGACAGAGATGGAACCATTAAAAATTAATTTTGCCTATATTACAAACAATTCTTCATGTTTCAATGTGTCAACTCTCCTGATTTTGAAATACTTTTGATCACCAAGAAAGCTATGAACTAAACAACAAATTTGATATTTTAATGAATTGGGTAACTTTGTTTGATTAGTCTTTAAGAATTTGTTTATTTGGATCATGTTGGATTTTTATTGGAATTTTATGTAAATATTTTGTGAAGTTAATTTATGTAATTGTTTTTCTACAAAGATTATTCTTTAAATACTTCCATTTATTGATTTTTTATTTATTAATAAAAAAAATCCTAAAACACTAAAAAAAACATATTTGAGGGATATTAAAATTGTAAAAGCACTAAAAATAATCCATTATTAAATGATTTTTTTAAGGGACAAAAGTCTTATTATTACTTCAAAAATTTTACACCTGTTGAAAATGTAATTGACAAGAAACTAAGTTAGAGTATCGAAATTAGATATAACAATTGGCATATTGAAAAGAAGAGTGCATTCACATACCTGACGATTTCGAACCTTTGCGACAGAATTCTCCAATTCTTGTTCAAGTTTGTTCAAATCTTCATATTGCAAACACCCCATGTCTTCTCCAAGATACCTTTGAATTCCCAGTTCAAGACGAAGAGTTTCTTGCCTCAGCATTGCCATGTCATGGATAAACTCTTCCTGCAAATGCATACAAACCTTCAAAAATTATTCATAACACTTTTTTTTTCTTTGATTTTATGAGAATATGAATGAAAATTTAGCAGGTGAGTTTCATACTCGGGGATGATCACGTTCTGCAATGCGAGCTCCTGTTGTTATCTGATACCTCTCTATGATCTGCTCCATCCTGATCAATCACACACTTTTCATGTTTAATATAATAAATGCAAAACCTTCATAGTTTTCAGAATATAAAATCAGATCAAATCGTGATAATCACCATTGTTAACACTAAGTAGATTTTAAGTGTGATTTAACCTACAAAAATGAAGTTTCAACCTACTTCGATATAAAAAGAAATTATCAAAAATAAATAAATAAATATGTATCATTTCAAAATAATTAGATCAGACAAAAAAAACAAATGTCACATAAAAAAACTCAAATATATAAAAAAACTAACACCTAACCACTAATCCAAAAACACCACTTAAATTAAAAAATCCAAAACAAACATCAAACAAAAGGAAAATACCAGAACTTAAAATAAGGAATGATAGCCTCAAAAGCAACTACACACAGAAATAACAACAAAAAACACCCATACACTCAAACAGATAACATTCATAACACATAAGTTAAACCTACTTGGATATGTTACTTCCAAATATTTAGGTGTGAAAATATAAAAAAAATCAAACAGTTTTAGTTAACTGAGTTTGGTGTGAATAATGTAAAAGTAGTAGCTAGTTAGTTGTGGATGAATTATAGGCCAAGAAGATGAGTTTTTGATTAATGTGATAGGTTTTTTTAGCCAGAAAAATGAATGCATGATTCAGACATGAAAAGTTAGAGGGTTGAAGAGAGAGTTTAAGGGAAGATCACAAGTATATTGTGGTTGAAAAGGAAATCCATAACCCAGCACATGCCACACTGAGAAAACAAATCATTGCTTGAACTGATCAGATCTATAATCACCATGTCAGACATGAAACATGCAAAGTCCAAGGCACTTGAGTGGGTCAACCTTACGTTTGAGAATGAAATTAAGATGATATCGACCTAAAACCTCCTCTCACATCACACACACACAACATAAAGAGACACTTAACACACCACAGAGTTAGTTGCATTTGAGGAGAGAAATCAATCAACAAGAGAAGCTGAAAACTAACACAGATCGAAACCCTTTTGGAAGAATCAACACATGAAAACTGTATGTGTGTACAAATCACTAGAAACCCTTGTTTTACTTCAGGATCAACAGAATAAAAGTTTTAGAAGCAATTAAGAAGAAAACAAATCAACAGAACTAATGCTCAAAACTAGCCAGAAATGGAAGCCATTTTGGAAGAATTAACAACAGAAAGCTGTGTGTATAAACAAATCAAAAACTTTTTTTTATCAGAAAAAATAATATACACTTTAGGGAACCCTTAAACAAAACTCAACTCTAAAGATGTATTCAAAAAAATTCATCATACACAAACGACTAGGTTTCTTTGGCTTTTGCTTTAATATAATAAACAGAAACCCTTATTTTACTTCAGAAATTGAAAGAAAGTTTAGTGTCCTTTTTGTTCTTTGTGTTGATTTTTTAAAGAGACTAACATAGATATTTCTTGTAATGGAGGGATCTGAGAAAAAGTGAAATGAAGGGGTAGTAGGCATGCACCTTAAGGCTTCAGTGCACCATTGCCACATCTTCCCAGTGCTGGAGAAGATGATGATTCCGATCTGTGCATCACAGAGCACAGAAAGCTCCTTTGTCTTCTTGATGAGGCCACCTCTTCTTTTGGAGAAGGTAACTTGCCTTGTGGTGGTGTTCTCGATCCTCTTTATCTCAATCTTTCCACGTCCCATTTCTCACAAACCCTACCTTAATTTCCTTCTACCCTCAGTTTCTCCTCCAATCCCTCTACACAACATTACCACATAAAGAAACAAGTTAAAGCAAATTTACTTCTGTGTATATAAACCAACCCTTTGAGTTCTTTTACCTTCCAAATTCAACAGAAAACAAGCAATGATTTTAAGAGAAGAAAAAAGAAAAAAGGGTAATACCACTTTACTAATAACAACAAGTAAGAGATTAGACTGCATATAATCTGTGAGGGGCTAGAAAAGAAAGATGTGCATGTTTGAAAAACGCAGAAAATGCTTTATTAGGGCTACTTGTAAAGTTAAAGAAAATGTTCATAAGAAGGTGAGAGAGAGAAGGTGGAAGAGGAGAGTAGAAGAAGTGTTGAAATCAACAACTTGGTACCTTGGAAAACTTTCTTTAGTTGTGGAATTAGAGCTTGAGAAATATCACACTAGCTTGCTATTAATATATACCAAGAAATATGAAGGCAATTTCTGAGAGATGGATGTCCAAAACTGCCACAAAGCATTCTTGTATATGGCAAGATAATGCAGAGAGAGGGCAAGGGTGGTACTGTCATTTTGTGTAGGTGACATAATGAATGTGTGGCTAAACATGCAATTTGGAAAAGTTTAAACACGACCACTAGTCTTATGTATCAGAAAAAAAAGACATAGTCTTATATTAATCTCTTGCTAAGAACATGAGTTTGAGTCTTTGTGATTTATGTGAAAATTGTGTTATTGCATGCAGCAGGTCCAAGCAAAAGATGATGGTGGTGTGTTCATTTGAAGGGTTTTGGTAATATTGTGAAAAAACTAGGGTCTCTGGTGTCATTTCATGAGTGTGGAGAGAAGGAGTTGTTGCAAACTAAACCAGTGTTATTCCTGGGACTAAAGTGAAATCTGAAGTTTGCCAGAAAAGGAAAAAAGTGAGAATATTAAGGTTACTATAAATGGTAGAAGACTAATTTAGAAAAGACAAAGAATCACAATTTCTGTGCACAACCTTCATTGGCACATGTACCAGTATTAAGAGCCTCTTACTCTGTGCCCACAAGACACCAACCACCTTTGAAAAATCAAAACAATTTTTCAGAATGTGTTGTTGTGTGTATTCAACTCTGCTGCATCACTGTTTCTATGGTTAATATTTGTTGTGCCTTTTTTATCATATTATTATTATTACCTCTGCAACTTATTTAGATGTTGGAGAAGCATTATTACAGCACTGTATCCAATTAATACCCTTTTCAGGATCTCACACTTTGCATATGCTGAGATAACATGTTTATTGTTTTTTCTATTACCAAATATTAATAATTAATTTATAATTTTTTTAGTCTATAAAATAATATTTAATTTATTATTATTTAACGTTGTTCTAACCCAATTAAAAAACATATACACATCTTCAACATAGATAGCAGCAGATAACAATCAAGATTAATGCTTATAGTTAATCTTTGAGATATTATCTTATCTGAGTTTTGAGTTTGATTACTATTTTCTCCTTAAAAAATATTTTAATTTTTTTTTAAATATCCTTAATTTAAATCCCTAAATAGTGTGATATTATTGAGCATATTGGGAATAAGATTCCAATCAATTTAAACAAAATGTTCTATTTTTAATTTTCATGGAGGACGATGAAACTTCTTTTCATATTTTCTTATTTAAATCTTTATTGGAAGAGATGAATAAAATGTGTGTTGAACTCAAGCCTTAATTTCATCATAAATTTAAATTCGTCTTGGAAGAAAGGACGTTATAAAGATGGTTTTAGATTAAGTAGGGTTGTTTAATTAAATATTTCAATGAAACACGTAATAATGTTCAATTGTTTATGCAAATCATCATTGTTTATGTATTAAAAAAAATATATTCTATAAAAAAATTATTATATGATAAGCACAAACATTAATTTTTAAAATAGTATGTGACAATTAAGTATAATAAGACTTTTTAAAGTTCTTCATAAAATTATTAATATAAAAGGATGTTGGAAAAAATTGTCTTATGAAATCAGTTTTGGAACATAAAAGTAGGTAACTCTCTTAAATCTTGTAAGTTTGATTAAATATATTCTCTTTCTTAGACTTTCTCTCTGTAATAGGTTTGAACCTAAGTTTTTCATATTATTTTATTATTATTATTGATAAAAAAAAAAATAAGTGTTATATTAAGTTAAATATAGTTTAGTGTAGATGTCATTATCAAATTTACAAAATTAAGACAAACAAGTCATTTTATTTAAGAGTTGGATAATGTTTAACTTAATTTAATTTTTTAGTAATATATTCAGATATTTAATATACTGAAATTTAATAAATAAAATAATTATTAAAAGAGTGATGTAGCTGGTATGGATGTAGACATATAACGTTATTGATTTTGTGAAAACACGAAAGGTGAGTTTATTTTTCATAAGAAAACCCAAAATATATCACACATTATCCTTAGTACCAAAATACACTTTTTCTCTCTCTTCGCCTTTTCTTCAAATATGAGATAAAAAAACAGAATAAAGGTGTTACTTTCTGTTTATGTCAACCATTTTCTTCATAAATATTGGAGAGAACAAAAAATAAAATTAAAATATTTTTTAACATAATTATTACTATTTTATATATAATTTAATTTGTAAAAAGTTGTTTTACATAGTTTTAATTTTTTTAAATTTTTGTATAAGTTAATTTAGCATATAAAAAATATTTTTTTCTATAATAATTGTTTATAAAATTTTATAAATATATTCTTTATTTTAAAACTCAAACTTTGTCCCAACATGTTTGTTGCATGTACATGATAAAGATGTATCAAAATCTACAAAATTATTTGTTTTTAGTAATTTGAAGAGGGATTAAAACTCAATTTTGTAACATTTAGGATTGAGTGATTTCTTGTCGATGTTGGTGGTGTTGTAATGAAAATGAGATAACATTGTTATAGACTTTGTTACTCATTTTCATGATTTTTTAGGGACATAATTTTGTTTGAGTTATAATGTACCAGATGATGAAGAGTTTACGTTTTTTAAAAACTTTTCATGGATGTTCATGTAACACTACACACTCCTAAATACACATTTGTATTTTAAATTGAGTAATCTGAAATATAAAATTTGTATTCCATATGCAAAATTTAGAATATAAAAATTGTATTCTAAATTGTGCAATTTAGAATGTAACTTTCTAAAAGTATTTCAAATTGTATAATCCAAAATAAAATTTTGTATTTTGGATTGCACAAGATTTTTTCTGGATCTGAGAATACGCTCTAGATTATACTGTCTAAAATATGTTTACAAACAAAACATTATGGATTGTATAATCCGAAATCTAATTTCGAATTTAAAAAACCTCATAGATTGTATTGTTTGGCATGATGCATTCTGGTTTGTACAATCCAGAAGGTATTTTCATATCCAAAATTACCTTTTGAGTTTTACAATTCAAAATGTTTTATGCTAGATGATACAATCCGAAGGTGTTTTTAAATTCATAATAGAAAGTTACATTCAAAATTACACAATCTATAATACAAATTTACATTCCAGATTGTACAATGTGGAATACAAATTTGTATTCTAAAGAGGGTAGTGTTGCACGATTATCCAAGGAAGGTTTTTAAGATTATTGCCCCTAAACCTTTACAAATTCTAGATGCCTTAAAAATAAATATCATTATTCTCCTCACACTTACTTCTCATGTCTTGAGAGAAAAAATAGAATGAGCTATATTCTCTCTCTCCGTTTTTTTGTGTTCTCCACTTGTTACTTGATCAAGCTAAGTGATTCTATTTTTGAGTTTTCAACTTCATTTCCACTTGAATCTTCTCTTTATATTTTCTTTAGATCTTATTTTATCGTTCTATATATTCAATGTTGAAATCCTAGATTAGAACTCCCATCTAACATCCTTTTGTATTTATTTCCCTATCTAACACCTTTTTGTTTTTATTTCCCTATCTAACACCTTTTTGTTCTTATAAAAAAAAAAATTATTAAATTAAAAAAATTGATAATTTTAATTTTAATTTTGAATGTATTAAAAAATAAATATTTTTAATGTTTAAAATAGTTAGAAATATAATTAATGAATAAAAAAAATAAGTTTTTACAAAATAAAAAAAAGAGTAACAAATTAAAAATGTTTAGTTTAAATTTTTCTTTTAAGAATGAAGAAAATAAAAAAATTAAACCCTACACCAACATAAAAGTTGAATCTATAAACAAAAATTATTATTTATTTTTATTATTATTGATGATGTAATCATGTTAATTTCAAGTAAAAAATACAGGACATAATTATAAAAAAACCCAAAGTCAATTAATATTAATTAGTAGTGGATACAAATAATATTGGAGTGTCTATCCTAAATGCAAAATCTTAAAAAAAAAACTAATGTAAATGCTACACTTAATGCTTAAAAATAAGAAGAAGAAAAATACAAAAATAAATAAATATAGAAAATAAAAACAACAACAATAAAAATAAAAATAAAAAATAGAAGAAAATAAAGAATGACAGAAAAAATAATAACTAAAAACATAAAAGATAAAAATAAAGACAAAACAAAATAAAATAAAGATAAAAGATATAAAAAAAGATAAAAAAAAGATATATAAGTCCACTAAATTATTATGTCATGTATTTTATAGATTCAACTTTGATAATTATATCTTGTATTTTTTATTTGAAATTAATATGATTACATTATCAATAATAATAAAAATAAATATTAATTTATGTTTATAAATTTAACTTTTATATTGTTGAAGGATTTAATAATTTTTTTTTTAAAAAAATAATTAAACTAAATATTTTTAATTTATTACTTTTTTATTTATTTTTATTTTGTAAAAATTTATTTCTTAATTTTTTAATAACTATTTTAAACATTAAAAATATTTATTTTTTTAATACATTTAAAATTAAAATTTTTTAATTTTTTTAATTTATTATTATTATTTCTTTACTTTTGAAATTGAGTGTTAGATAAGAAAAAAAAATGATAAATGAAAAAATAAAAGTGAATAGTGATATAAGAGAAATTGAGTTAAAAAATATTAGATAATGTATTGTATGATGATATAATAACTATTATAATAGTGTATGTTTGAAGAACGATATGCATATGTAGTCCTTCTTCTTTCTCTTTGAAATTGCTTTCTAGGGTTTATCAGCTATTGGCGGCACGTTTGGATTCATCGTTCTTACAGACCAAACGCGCGTTAAACCCAAGCTTTTTGCCACGTTTTTTCTCCCTTCAACTGCGTTTTCAGATTCGAAAATGGAGGAGGGAAGTTCCGATGCCGATTGCGACCGCGATCGAATCCGCAACATCTGCATCCTCGCGCACGTCGACCACGGCAAGACCACCCTCGCCGACCACCTAATTGCCTCCGCGGGCGGCGGCGTCGTTCACCCCAAGCTCGCCGGGCGCGTCCGCTTCCTCGACTACCTCGACGAGGAGCAGCGGCGCGCCATCACCATGAAGAGCTCCTCCATCCTCCTCCGATACCACGGCCACGCCGTGAACCTCATCGACTCCCCCGGCCACATCGACTTCTGCAGCGAGGTCTCCACGGCGGCGCGCCTCAGCGACGGCGCGCTCCTCCTGGTCGACGCCGTGGAGGGCGTCCACATCCAGACGCACGCCGTCCTCCGCCAATGCTGGATCGAGCGCCTCACCCCCTGCCTCGTCCTCAACAAGCTCGATCGCTTGATCACCGAACTCAAACTCACCCCCTCTGAAGCCTACACGCGCCTATTGCGAATCGTGCACGAGGTCAACGGAATAGTCAGCGCTTACAAATCCGAAAAATATCTCTCCGACGTCGATTCTCTGCTCGCCGGCACCGGAACCACCGAAAGCACCGGCGAGACTCTGGAGGATTACGACGATAACGAGGACGTTTTTCAGCCGCAGAAAGGGAATGTTATATTCGCTTGCGCCTTGGACGGATGGGGGTTTGGGATTCGTGAGTTTGCGGAGATATATGCGTCCAAGCTTGGGGCGAGTGTGAATGCGTTGTTGAGAGCGTTGTGGGGACCTAGGTATTTTAACCCTAAGACGAAGATGATTGTGGGGAAGAAAGGCGCTGGTTCTAATAAGAAACCTATGTTTGTTCAGTTTGTGTTGGAACCGTTGTGGCAGGTTTATCAGGGGGCGTTGGAAGGGGACAAGGGGCTTGTTGAGAAGGTTATTAGGTCGTTTAGTTTGTCGGTGCCACCGCGCGAGTTGCAGAATAAGGATGTGAAGGTCGTGCTGCAGGCTGTTATGAGCCGGTGGCTTCCGCTGTCGGACGCGGTTTTGTCGATGGTGGTGAGGTGCCTGCCGGACCCGGTTGCGGCACAGGCGTTTCGGATATCGAGGTTGATTCCGAAAAGGGAGGTTGTTGGGGATGTGGTGGAGGAGGAAGCGGTGGAGAAGGCGGAGATGGCGAGGAAGGCGGTGGAGGGGTGTGACTGTGGGGATGAGGTTCCTTGTGTGGCTTTCGTGTCGAAGATGTTTGCTCTGCCGGTTAAGCTGCTGCCCGGACAGAGAGGGGAGGTTGGCAATGGTTATGGTGATGAAGGGGAGGGTGATTCCGATGAGTGTTTTCTGGCTTTTGCTAGGATTTTTAGTGGGGTTTTGCATGCGGGGCAGAGAGTTTTTGTGCTTTCTGCGTTGTATGATCCGTTGAAAGGAGAGTCGACGCAGAAGCATATACAGGAGGCTGAGTTGAAATCCTTGTATTTGATGATGGGGCAAGGGTTGAAAGTTGTGACATCTGCCAAGGCAGGGAATATAGTTGCCATTGCAGGTCTTGGACAGCATATATTGAAGAGTGCTACTCTTTCTTCCACCAGGAATTGTTGGCCTTTTTCGAGTATGGCATTCCAAGTTGCCCCGACTTTGAGAGTTGCAATTGAGCCATCCGACCCTGCTGATGTGGGTGCGTTGCTCAGGGGTTTGAGGCTTCTGAATCGAGCAGATCCGTTTGTTGAGGTCACAGTGTCTTCTAGGGGAGAGCATGTCCTTGCTGCTGCTGGAGAAGTTCATCTGGAGAGGTGCATAAAGGATTTGAAGGATAGGTTTGCGAAGGTAAGCTTGGAGGTCTCTCCACCTCTTGTGTCCTACAAAGAAACCATCGAGGGAGAGGTATTGAACGTGATGGAAAATTTAAAAGTTCTGAGCAGGAGATCAGATTATGTTGAAAAAACAACACCCAATGGAAGATGTGTTGTTCGGGTGCAGGTGATGAAACTTCTACCTTCTCTGACGAAGGTGCTCGATGAAAGCTCTGATTTACTTGCAGATATCATTGGAGTAAACTCGGGGCATACATTAAAAAGTTTGGAAACCCAGAGACCAAGTATTCTTGAAAATGAAAGCCCAGTTGAAGTGCTAAAAAAACGCATATTGGATGCAGTGGAGGGGGACATTTTGAGCAGGAATGAAGACGACAAGGACCATGCTGAGAAATGTAAATTGAAGTGGCTAAAGGTTTTGAGGAGGATATGGGCACTTGGACCAAGGCAGATTGGTCCTAACCTACTGTTTACTCCTGATATCAAAGCAGAAAGCACCGATAACTCTGTTTTAATACGTGGTTGTTCTCATGTATCAGAGAGGTTGGGTTTTGTGACCGATTCTAGTACCAGTGACTCAGTTGCTGAAAAGTCTTCAACTGCAAACCAAGCTTTGTACATGGACGCTGAGCACCTTGAGAGTAGTATAATATCTGGGTTCCAACTGGCCACTTCAGCCGGACCCTTGTGTGAGGAACCTATGTGGGGTTTGGCATTTGTTGTTGAGGCTCGCATATCTCCATTTTCAGGGCAGAATGATGAGTCTGAAACACCCCAGCAATCTGAGCAGTATGGCATTTTTGCAGGGCAGGTAATAGCAACTGTCAAAGATGCATGTAGAGCAGCTGTGCTTCAGAATAAGCCACGGCTTGTAGAAGCAATGTACTTCTGTGAATTGAATACACCTACTGAATATTTGGGTCCCATGTATGCTGTACTTTCCCGAAGACGGGCACGAGTTTTGAAGGAAGAGATGCAAGAAGGTTCCCCTTTCTTCACTGTCCATGCATATGTTCCTGTTTCTGAGAGCTTTGGTTTCCCGGATGAGCTTAGAAGGTGGACTTCTGGTGCTGCGAGTGCACTTCTCGTCCTTAGCCACTGGGAAGCACTTTCTGAGGATCCTTTCTTTGTACCTAAAACAGAAGAGGAAATTGAAGAGTTTGGAGATGGTTCTAGTGTTCTTCCAAATACTGCAAGAAAGTTAATTGATGCAGTCAGGCGTCGTAAGGGCCTTCCTGTGGAGGAAAAGGTTGTGCAGCATGGAACCAAGCAGAGGACACTGGCTCGTAAAGTCTGAGACTTCTCATTACAGTGGTCTCCCGAGCAGTTACGAGAACATGTAGTTGTACTTTTAAAATTTTTGACCTCCCTACATCCATTTTCTCAAGTCCATGGGATTTTGCATTGATTATTAGTAGCCTTGATAATTCTATTTGTGATCCCTTAATGTAAAAGTACAAAGAGTGCATACAAAATTAATTTACTAGATGCTTTTTATTCTAGAATTGTTGTATCTTCTAGCTAATGCCATTATACCATTGATTTTTCCTATGAAAAGGCTTAGACTTTCCTGTCTAAAAGATCACCTAATTAGCAATGTAGCATTGAGTGATTTGAGTTGTATACTATGTGAATCTTCAAGTCATTGCAATTTAAATTCTTCAATATTTTCAAAGTTCACTTTCTTTCTTTTGTCTGGTGTTTGGTAAGTTGGTACTTTTTGTAGCCTAGTCTATTATGAAATTTTATTCTACTGATGCCCACTCTTCTATTCAAATCCAAGATAACTACACTTTCATAAAGGGGGCATTACTTACACCTAATAATTACTCTAGTAGAGTGTTAGTGACTTTCTGCTGTATGTATTTCAAAAGTTCAAAGGATTATTATTACTAAAACTGAGTCCTATAATAGATTTTCTAAATAATCGGTCTGTTTGTGGTCCAATGCCATATCATTTTCTTCCCTTTTCAGTCTGTTTCAGATTTGTGCTGGGAGCTAGCTCAACACATTTTACAAGGTATTTTCTCAACTCAACTATTGGGAAGAAATTCAATTTTATTTTATTAATTTGTTTTGTGTTTTGGATGATTCTTTTTATTTTCTAGGTGATTATGATTTGAAGGTCATGCGACAAGAGTACTACATTAATCGGCAGAAAGCAGTAAGTTTAGCCATCTATTTTTACTGTGATTTTTATTTATAAATATGTCCTAATGTGTTGGGATATGCTGGTTAGATTTTTTTGTGCATTCTCCAATTTTAGATTTGTTCTCCAAGCTTCTGTTCTCAGTCATAGCTAACTTTTAAATTGGGTTGCAGTTGATTGTCTTCTCTCCTGATAGTGTATGTGTTGTATAGGTTACACCGCAAGTAATGTATACCAGTGAATAGCTTAGAGCTACCTCTGTCAGTTATGACAGCTGTTGAGTTAGTTGTGACAGCTTTCAGTTAGTTAGAGCTTGGACTCTATCTCTGTATTCTATAAATTACTTCTTCTTAATCAAATCAAATAATAATGAAACAGTTCAGTCAGACTACTTACTTAACTCTTTCTCCAAAGTCAATGAATTTTACATATTCTATCAGGCTTTTTGGATCTGTCTTGAGTTTCTGATAAAGGTTTCAGAACAAAATTGTGCTAAATTAATGGTTGTTATTCAAGGGGTATGATATTTTTCTATGTAATTTGGCATGATTGACTGAGTTGTTTTGGTCCTTGGTTGCATTCACTTTCCGTTTGAGTTTGCTACTCATAACTAGCTTAAACTTGAGAGTGATGTTAAGATATTGGTTATAGGTTGTTAGTATTTATTGAGATCGCACATCAATGGGGATATGATCATAGTAGAGCTTATGTAGGCCTGAGAAATACTCTACTGAGTTAGGCTCAACTAAAATTGAAGATGTATTAGATCATGGATCTATATTTGGGTTATCCTTCATTTTCCAAAATTCTATTTGGCTTTGTGCCTCCCTGTGCAATATGAAAATCCAGTCCTATAATCTCCATGCTCTAGATGCCCAATCTTGGGTGTGAGAGGCTGCATTGAGATTTCACATTGACTGTAGATATTGTTAGAGTAGAACTTGTAAAGGCTTGGACAATCCTCATCTCATGAGCTAACATTTGGTGTTGAGTTAAGCCCATTTCAAGTTTAACAGTCTTATTATATCATTAAGGCTTTGTATATTACTTATCACACTACAAATGATTTACCTTTAAACCTATAATTCTTTTAACATTCATTATATTATAGAAATTTTCATCTTCTCTTAATTTGTTTGGATAAATAATTTTAAGGATGAAATGTATCTTTTTGGATGAATTTAAATTGATAAACAATTTGTTTGGATGTTTATAATATGAAATTCAAAATTCTGAAATATATTTTATATGTTTTTTTTACCTAAAACGACGACTTTGAAATTACACCATCTAAGATAGAATTAAAAATAAAGGAAATTATACTGGTATCCCCTATGCTTGCACCTCCGATCTATGACCCTTGCACCTCCGATCTATGACCCTACAAAACACCCCTGAAATCCATAATGTGGTGTTGCACTCCCTGTTAAGATAGGGGGTTTGTTTTCATTTACTTAAAGTTGTCATTTGAGTTTCCACAATATATACTTTGTTCTGTCTTCCTTTCTTGAAGCCTTTTGTTCTCATTCAATGTCTGTTTTGATGAGTAGTTTTATAATGAAGGGATATATGGTGGTCGAGTTGTGTTGGTATGAGGAAACAGAGCAAACTAATAAAAAATCTCATTTTGTTGCCTTCTCTTGATGATCTTTCTTTCCCTTTTGTACTTTTCACTGTCACACTTCCTTCCACAACCACTCACCATAATTACCTGCATCCTTTTTCATTGCCACCATGATGAAACTTCCATGAATTATTTTGGTTTTGTAGAAGTAAAAAATGTTTGCCGAGAAATCTCAATTTATAGTGTTGTAAGTGGTTGGTGATTAATAGAAACTGATGTCTAAAATTCAGTTGTCCATATAATTACCCAAGTAAATAATAGCATTGTATTGTCAAAATTCAATTTCTATGTACTTTAAAATCTTTGTGGGGTTTGGCATGCACTTCTTGTCCTTTGCCATTGGGAAGCACTTTCTGATCCTTTCTTTGTACCTAAAACAGAAGAGGAAATTGAAGAGTTTGGAGATGGTTCTAGTGTTCTTCCAAATACCACAAGAAAGTTAATTGATGCAGGGGCCTTCCTCTGGAGGAAAAGGTTATCCAAATTTTATTTATGAAAATTATTATGCATAAGTAATAGTTCTAAGAAATTATTCATTTTGATTTAGATTAATTTAATTCTTTAGTTTATTAATCATTAATGAGATCACTCTACCAAAATTACTGTTAAGATTAGGAGAAAAAAAATATTGTTAGAAGAATTAAACCCTTTATTCATATTCAATTAGTTCACCACAAAATGAGACAAATTCTTGAAATAGTTCAACTACTTTAAAGTTTAATTGAAATAAAACAAATTTTGTTACTAAGCACATACAATAAGACAAATTCCTGAAATAATACTACAAAATTTTGAAAACTATTATAGACTTTTACAGGCATCTAAACAAAAGTATTTTCTTTCTGGATTATGTAAATTAAAGATGGAGCAATCCAAAAGTATTTTCTATATAATTAGAAAGATAAAAAAATTACAAAATTTAACAAAAGAAAAAGAAAACAAAAGAGTAAAGGAAAGAAAATGGAAGAATTTAAAAATTTAAGTATAGGATCTGCTTAAATACTAATCTTTAAAAAAAATAGTATATTCAATATCTAAAGTTTTTATTATTTTCAATTGAATTTTTGACATTTAAATTTTTCACATGTGACTAATTATATTTATTTGTCTCCTTTTCTGGATGTTAAAGAAATGTGACTTTGTATCATTAATATATAATGATAAATAACAAGTGATTTTTATTTTTTTTACTGAAAACATGTTGAATAATAGAAGATTAATAATCTACACTGATGGTAATAACCAGTATAGTCCCCTTATCACTATATGTATCCAATAGGTTTTTAATAAACAATAAATTTCATTTATTATTTTACATTAATTTCAATACCATTTTATATTAAAAACAAAATACAATATTTTTTAATACATGGAAACAACTAAGTGTAACACGAAGGAGCAAGAATTAAAGAAAAAAATTTAAATAATTCAATTAAAAATATAAAATTAGAAGTAACTATAAATAAATAAAAAATTAATAAGAATAGAATTAAAAATATTATATTTATGAAAGAGTGGAAAATTTCAAAACCCAAATTAATCATCACAATATCTTATTTCATTGTTTTCACTTGTTTAAGCTGAGTCTTTATTTTTTTAACCTAAAAATAAAAACCACTTATAAAACATATCAAAATACTTAATTATTCATTTTCCAGAATAAATGCTTAAAAGACTTTACTTATTTAATTTTTATACTATTAACTTATAAAAGGTATGTGATATATATTCAATAACCATTATTTTATTTATAACGTGGTTATGTTTTTATGTATAGTATCAGTTTAAAATGTTTGGTTTATCTTTCTCTTTTCTATTTTCTTAATATTAGGTTATTTTCAAGACAAGATCTTCGTGCAATATATTCATCTAATTTATGCTCTGTTTTTTTTATTATTTACTGTAATTTCATTTTTCTGTTAATTCTAGTTTTTTTATAATCTGTTTTCTATTTTTAATGCGAGAGACTAAATGATGATAAAATATTTTAATTTAACATCAAATTATAGACTAATTATATATGACGTAGAAAAATAATATTAGATAATTTAAGATATAAATTATGTTACCATTTCGGATAAATAAATTTTTTATCAAATAATTTATAGTTAAATTAAAAAAAATTCAAAAGAATGGAAATATTACATTTTAGAATAATTGTTTGAGAAGAGTGGCTAGTCTGGGGACTAAACTAGAATTTTGATATCTTAGAGGAGTGAATAGCAAAAATTCCCTTAGAAGAACCCTAATTACTTCAACTCCATCATTCTTCTTCTTCTTCCTCTTCTTCTCGATTCGATCTGATTCGTGAACGAAGAAGCGAAAGAATGAAACTTTCTTTCTCTGTCCCTTCGTCGAAACCCCAATCGAAGCCCAAACCAGTCAATTCCTTCGACGACACTTCCGCAGCTCAAAACGACGCCGCTGGATCCAAACACCTCATCACCGAATTCGATCCTTCCAAACCCGCTCCCTCCCTCGCCCCCAAAACCCTAATTCCACCAATCCAAAACCAATGGAAACCCTTCAAAAAGATGAAGAACCTCCACCTCCCCACCGCCGACCCCGAATCCGAAGCCCTCACATTCGAACTCCACGCCGCCGACGACCAACCCGACTCCGACGTCTCCTACGGCCTCAACCTCCGCGCCGACAAAAAAAGTGAGCAGAACAATGGTACCGCACTTCCGCCGCCGCCGCCGCGCCGCGTTCCGGCAGAGAGCACTACGCTGCAGAAGCTGAAGGACGACTTGCTGAGGCTACCGGAGGACAACGGGTTCGACGAATTCAAGGATGTCCCCGTCGAGGGTTTTGGCGCTGCGCTGCTGGCCGGGTACGGGTGGAAGGAAGGGATGGGGATTGGGAAGAACGCGAAGGAGGACGTGAAGGTTGTGGAGATCAAGCGGAGAACTGCCAAGGAAGGATTGGGGTTTGTTGGTGATGCTCCTGCTGCGCTGGTTCGTAGCAATAATGACAAGGACAAGGAGAAGAATGAGAAGAAGGAGAAGGTTGTTAGGATTGTTGGGGGAAGAGATGCTGGGCTGAAGGGTAGTGTTGTGTCTAGGATTGGGGATGATTATCTTGTTTTGGAGCTATCCAGGAGTGGAGAGAAGGTGAAGGTGAAGGTGGGCGATGTTGCTGAATTGGGTTCTAAGGAGGAAGAGAGGTGTCTGAGGAAATTGAAGGAGTCGAAGACTCAGCGTGAGGATAGAGGGCCGAAGAGGAAGCACGAGAGGGATGAGGTGGAGGAGAATGGAGTGGATGTTAGTCGGAGAGAGGAGAGGAAAGGGGTGGGTCGCAGGGATGTGGTTGAGAAGAGAACGAATGGTGGTAGGAGAGAGGAGAGGAGAGTGGTGGATCATAGGAAGGTTTCTTGGCTTACTAGTCACATTCGGGTGAGGGTGATTAGCAGGGATTTGAAAGGAGGGCTATTGTATTTGAAGAAGGGGGAGGTTCTGGATGTTGTTGGGCCTACCACTTGTGATGTATCTATGGATGAAAGCAGGGAGATTGTTCAAGGGGTGTCCCAAGATTTTCTGGAGACGGCTATTCCGAAACGGGGGGGACCTGTGCTTGTGTTGGCTGGTAAATACAAGGGTGTATTTGGGAGTCTGGTGGAGAGAGATTTGGACCGGGAAATGGCCATTGTTAGGGATGCTGATACCCATGAGCTGCTCAATGTGAAGCTTGAACAAATTGCGGAGTATATGGGGGACCCAAGCTTATTGGGACATTGATCTGTTGCATCTGATGCTGCATATGTCGGTTTCCATAGGGATCAACTGATTTACAAGTATGCATCTTTGGAATCTTTGATTTTCTTCTTCTTTAATACTTCACGATAATTTAAGGATCCATTTAAAGTTAAAGCTTTTGGTTTAAATGTTGTCTTTCATTTCATATGTTGATTGAACTAATACCATATGAATACAAGGTAGCTTTGTAACAGTATTACTCTATGCAATAATATTCTATGCAAACCAATAGGTATTAAGCGAAGTTGTCCAACAGACGCCATACTTCCCAAGAATTGATATAGGCAATGTGCAACTTTCCAACACGTAAAAAGGTGTGGCATCTTGTATTTTGGACAATTCTGATGAACTCTGTTTACTTCCGGTTTGATTTATCTCAATCTGTAAAAGCTGCAGCACAAGCATTACTTATTTCAGTTGCAGTTATAGTATATTCTAACTGATTAGTGACAACCGTTGAGGTTTCTCTGTTTGTTGTATCCATTGTTTGATTATCGTGGATTAAATGCCATTGGGAATTTGGTTGCAAGTTTTCTTGTCCTTTTATATCAATATTTTTTTTTTTTTGTATGTGGAACAAACTCTTTGTGGATATCAAGCTGGTGCTTGCATGGCGTGGCTTTTTGATGTTATTTTCTCATCTATGATCAAAATTTATTACATGTATTGTGTTTTGTATTTATTTACTGAACTTTCACAATCAACCTTAAAAATAAACCCTTCCACGAAAAAAAATAATTCTATATAGCTAGCCGCATGCCGTTTGGCTCTGCAGTGACTCCTGCTTTAGTTTAACATATTATTAACTCTGTGATTGATGAGTTTCATTAAGCCTTATAGGTTGTAAGTCTTCAATGTAAGTTTAGTTGCAGGTTTTCATTGATTTAGAGTTTTTTTTATTTGTTAATTTTTATCCATGAGCGTGCATTTTTGTGTGGGAGAAGATAAAATCATACCTCTGTGGTGTAGCTCAAGTCACAAAATTATACTTATGATCATTTATGCATGAGTCAATGATTTAAGGAAATAGTATTTCAGTTTCATAATTCAAATCAGGGAAGATGTTGAACTAAAGTTAGAGTAATAAAATTTGAACACTTGAGAAAAACAAAAAAATTATAAAATGATTCAAGCAGCCAACACTGGCCATTTTTCTTTTTCTCCCTCCATCTCATTATTGTTTTTTTCTTTTTCTGATTTACTGATGCTCTTTTCTTTTGCTGATTCCTTTTTATTATTCTTTAGTCCTGAAATAACCTCCACAAGGCCTGTTACACTGTACAATCATGGTAATTGGGTTGTTGAGTAATAGTGTAGGGTTCTTCTGTCTCGTGTTGTAGGTTTTGTTTATACTGAACTGGGTTTTCTACTTGCTAGTACGGGTTTCAAGATAGGAGTGTGTTCAGTGTAATAATTTGTTGTTGGTTGATGATCTCATGTTATATTAATATTGTGTGAATTGCTATATGGATTATGTGACTGATATTAGAGCATGAACTTTGTAGGTTGTCATTTGAGTGAGACTTCAAGCTGGTCCGAGTCTCTTTAATGCACAGGATAGAGATCAATATTCAGCTTTGAGTGATAACAGGGGATGGAAACAACTACTTTAGTTGGTTATTTGAATGGTCTGTGGCATGATTAGAGATTCTTATCTTGTTTTATTGTGTTTTGACTCTAAGTTGTCATCTTGCCCTATGAAACTTATCTGGGAAACCTATGAAACTTATCAAGTGATGTTTGAAGCTTAAAATTCGAGGATTTTCAGAGCAGATACTACCAATTCGGGTAACCAATAGAACATGAGCACACTTACATCCACACAGGTAGTGGTTCAAATGGGTCAGTAAATACCACATTACAAGCAAAGATGCGGTTCCTCCAAAACAATCTTGCAAAGGAATGTTCTCTGATAAAAAAGGAAGGTGAAATGCAGCATTGTGTTTCTGAAATATGTAAAAACTGTAATTCATTGTGTTTCTGAAATAAATAAAAAGTGCAAAGTGCATATTTGTTTTAAATTCAAACATTTGGTTGGATTTTAGAGAATGCAGCATAATCTTTCTTGTTGAAAAATATAGCATTTTTCAGGAAGATGAAGTAAAGTCTTCAACCAAATATTCCACCTAAAACTCGATCAATCTTTGTCTGAAATTTTGCAACATGCTTTACTTAAATAATCAATTAATGTCAAAGATTTTTAAATGAAATTTTAACTAAAAAATTATTTTGGAAAAATTTTCCAGAAATTTTGGGGAAACTAAGGTTATTCTCTTTTAAAATTTGTGAAATTTTGTTTTATTTTCTGCAATTTTATTTTGGTTCCATATAGTGTTGAAAAACTTTTAAAAAGTTCACACAAGTAAATCCTAAACCCTAAAACATTTTTTTTTGTTAAAACCAACCTTTTTTTTGGAAAACTCTCGATTTGAGACTTTTTTAATGTCTTATTTCTAAGGTCTTTTGGTTTGAACTTTTTTACCAAACATTTAGTTAATCTGTGTATTGTGTATTTAATTTTGGTTAAGATTTGAATTTTAAATTCGTTCAACAAGATTTACAATAAATTTTTTATTTATTATTGTCAAAATTGAAAGAAAAGGTCGTTTGTGTGAAACTGTTTGATTTTTTTTATGTGAATCAATACTCATCCGTTTAACTTAAAATTTATCACGTTTTGACCCAAATTCAGTCGAGATTCTTACATGAAATTTCAACAAAAAAAACCTACTTTCATATGAAATTTGTGAAATTTCGTCATATTTTTTGCAATTTTATTTTGGGCTCGTATTGTGTTGAAAAACCAAAACGTTTTGTTTTCGGAAAACAAGTTTTGTTCACTATCGGCCTGTGACTTATTACACCTTACTTCTTGGGTATTTTGGTCTGAAATTTTTACCAGACATTCGGCATTATGTCTATTGAGTTTTGGCTGAGATCTGAAACCCAAATCCGTCCCACAAGATTTGCAATAAATTTTTTATTCATCACTAATGGGTTGAAATGAAGGTTTGTTTGTGTATGAAACTGTTTGATTTTTTCGTGGGTGAATACTCATTCGTTTGACCTAAAATTTGTTGTGTTTTGTCCCAAATACAATCGATATTCTTACATGAAATTTTAGGAAAAAACTATTTTGGGAGAATTTTTCAGAAATTTTATGCAAACCAAGGCTTATCCTCTACCAAAACTTGTGAAATTTTGCCCATCTTTTTGCAAAGTTATTTTGTGTTCGTATTGCATTGAAAAACTCCGAAAAAATTGATACAAGTACTTTCATATGTTGTTTGCACCCAGGTAAGGAGGCACGTCCATAAACAAATCACAAAAATAAGATACAGGGAAGAAAACCCAGGACGTTTTATTTTCGGAAAATCAGTTTTGTTCACTCTCGGTCTGGGGCATACTACGCCTTACTCCTTGGGTATTTTGGTCTGAAATTTTTACCAGACATTCCCCATTGTGTCTATTGAGATTTGGCTAAGATCTGAGCCCCAAATCCGTCCCACAAGATGCGCAATAAATTTTTATTCATCACTGCCAGGGTTGAAAGAAAGGTTCGTTTGTGTGTTAATCTGTTTGATTTTTTTCGAGGGTCAACACTAAACCGTTTGACCTGAAACTTGTCGCGTTTTGTCCCAAATTCAGTCGACATTCTTACGTGGAATTTTAGAAAAAAACTATTTTGGGAGAATTTTTTTCAGAAATTTTGTGCAAACCAAGGCTATCCTCCACCCAAACTTGTGCAATTTCGCCTTACTTTTTGCAATTTTATTTTGGATCCGTATTGCGTTGAAAAATTCCAAAAAAAATTGACACAACTACTTTCATATGTTGTTTGCACCAAGGTAAAGAGGGACGTCCATAAACAAATCACAAAAAGAAGATACATGAAAGAAAATCTAGGACGTTTTGTTTTCCGAAAACCACTTTTGTTCACTCTCGGTCTAGGACTTACTATGCCTTACTTCCTTGAGTATTTTGATCTAAAATATTTACCAGACATTCGCCATTGTGTCTATCGAGATTTGGCTCCGATCTGAGCCCCAAATCTGTCCCACAAGATTCACAATAAATTTTAAATTTATCACTGTCAGGGTTAAAAGGAAGGTTCGTTTGTGTGTGAAACTATTTGATTTTTTTCGTGGGTGAATACTCATCATTTTGATGTAAAATTTGTCACGTTTTGTCCCAAATTCAATCGACATTCTTACATGGAAGTTCGGGAAAAAAATATTTTGGGAGAATTTTTTAGAAATTTTGTGCAAAACTAAGGCTATCCTCTACCAAAACTTGTGAAATTTCTTCCTACTTTTTGACACAAGTACTTTCATTTGTTTTTTTCACCCAGGTAAGGAGACACGTCCATGAACAAATCACAAAAAGAAGATACATGGAAGAAAATTCAGGACGTTTTGTTTTCGGAAAACCATATTTGTTCACTCTCGGTCTAGAACTTACTACGCCTTTCTCCTTGGGTATATTGGTTTGGATGTTTTACCAGACATTTGCCATTGTGTCTATTGAGTTTTGGCTGAGATCTGAGCCCCAAATCCGTCTTAGAAGATTCACAATAAATTTTTTATTCATCACTATCAGGTTTGAAAGGAAGGTTGGTTTGTGTGTCAAACTGTTTGATTTTTTTCGTGGGTGAATACTCATCCGTTTGAGCTGAAATTTGTTGCGTTTTGTCCCAAATTCAGTTGATATTCTTACGAGGAATTTCAATTAAAAACTATTTCGGGAGAATTTTTCAGAAAGTTTGTGCAAACCAAGGCTATCCTCTAGTAAAACTTGTGAAATTTCGCCCTACTTTTTGAAATTTTATTCTGGGTCCGTATTGCATTGAAAAATTCTGAAAAAATTGACACAAGTAATTTCATATGTTGTTTGCACCTAGGTAAAGAGGCACGTCCATAAAGAAATCACAAAAAAAAAGATACAGGTAAGAAAAGCCAGGACGTTTTGTTTTTGGAAAACCAGTTTTGTTCACTCTCGGTCTTGGATTTACTACGCCTTACTCCTTGGGTATTTTCGTCTAAAATTGACACATATGTTGTTTGCACCAAGGTAAGGAGGGCGTCCATAAACAAATCACAAAAAGGAGATACAAAGAAGAAAAACTAGAACAATTTGTGTTTGGAAAACCAGTTTTGTTCACTCTCAGTGTGGGACTTACTACGCATTTCTCTTTGGGTATTTTGGTATGAAATTTTTACCAGACATTCGCCATTGTGTCTATTTAGTTTTGACAAAGATCTGAGCCACAAATCCGTCCCACAAGATTCGCAATAAATTTTTTATTCATCATTGTCAGGGTTGAAAGGAAGGTTCGTTTGTGTGTGAAACTATTCATCATTCCCAAACTGCTTGATTTTTTTCGTGGGTGAATACTCATCCATTTGACCTATAATTTGTCGCGTTTTGTCCCAAATTCAGTCGACATTCTTACGTGAAATTTCGGGAAAAAACTATTTTGGGAGAATTTTTCAGAAATTTTATGCAAACCAAGGCTATGCTCTACCAAAACTTGTGAATTTTCACCCTAATTTTTGCAATTTTGTTTTGGGTATGTATTGTGTTAAAAAATAGCGAAAAATTGACACAAGTACTTTCATATGTTTTTTGTACCCAGGTAAGGAGACACGTCCATAAGAAAATCACAAAAAGTAGATACAGGGAAAAAAGTTAGGACGTTTTGTTTTTGGAAAACCATTTTTGTTCACTCTCGGTCTGGGACTTACTACAACTTTTTCCTTGGATATTTTGGTCTTAAATATTTACCAAACATTCGCCATTGTGTCTATTGAGTTTTGGCTGGGATATGAG
>Ga0123342_1000523_pt1 | contig 61044 bp, 34 predicted proteins | sample Turbeawhitnodule_FD_89960 | JGI IMG/M metagenome (GOLD analysis project Ga0123342, IMG submission 89960) | Root nodule microbial communities of legume samples collected from Mexico - Turtle bean Mexico white nodule | ecosystem: Host-associated > Plants > Roots > Nodule | place: Mexico: Nepantla... | reverse complement strand
GATGACGGACCTCGACGGCAACATCGTCGACGTCCCCAACCCGGGCGGCCGTGGCCCCGGCTACCGCTACTTCGGCGCGGCGAAGAAGCTTCCCGGCGTCAAGGAGCTTTTCGAGAAGCCCCCAGAGCTCCGCAAGCGGCGCACGCGGTATGACATTTATAAGCGGATTGATGCGAGTTATTATGGCTACCGTGATGAAGAGGATGGTGTGCTGGAGCGACTGGAGGGCCCAGCAGAGGAGGCGATGCGGCGGGAGGCGGCAGAGGAGTGGAGGAGATTAGATGAGGTGCGGAGGGAGGCGAGGAAGGGAGTGAAAAGTGGGGAGGTAGCAGAGGTGTCGGCGGTGGCGAGAGAGATGCTGAGGGAGGAGGAAGAGGAGGTGGTGGAGGAGGAGAGGGAGAGGGAGAGAGAGAAAGAGGAGAAGAGGGAGAGGAGGGAGTTTATTGTGCACGTGCCGCTGCCCGATGAGAAGGAGATTGAGAGGAGGGTGCTGGAGAAGAAGAAGATGGAGCTGTTGAGTAAGTATGTGAGTGAGGGGCTTATGGAGGAGCAGACTGAGGCCAAGGACATGCTCAATATTCAACGTTAGCAAATGCTGTTCAACTTTTCTAGCTGTAGGTCTCTACCCAGAAATTGCAGACAAATGCGGCCAATGGTGGTGGTGAGTTCAAAATTCTTGGCCAACATTGTGCTTGTAAACTGATTTTCATGTGTCCTATTCAATTAGTAGATAAGTATGATGAAAAGGTGCATTAAGTTTGCAGGCTAAGCTTTATTTTCAATATAAGTGACTGTTGGTGTATCATGAAACGAGTTTAGGCTCTGTTCTCAGTAAAAATCTAACTTTTTGTAATTTTAGCTACTGCTTGTAAGTTGTATTGCAATTAAGTGTTTTTCCATTTCTTGCTGACACTGCCAGAGATGGCCAACGAATAATTTTCTTGGTTGTATATTTGATGGTATATTTTAGCTGTATAAATCACAAGTAATAATGATAAAACAGTATACGAAAGAATTTTGTTTCTTCTGCGGTTGTGATTAGGTCATTGTTGAGTAATTTGACAGAATCATGTTATAACCTGTTTATCACTACAGGTTTACAAGAAATTTACTAGTTAAAATAGGAAAGAGTTTGTTTAATTTTTGTATTAACAGCTTGTAGTATACCTTTCTCATATAAGATGATTTCTTGAGTGTGTGAATCTACTCATCTGAGATTATTGTAACTTAATCAGTGATCTGAAGTTACTATAGACATGAAGTTACATTAAATAGTTGTGTTTTGCCTTTTTTGCCGTTTATGCATCCTCTCATTTTAAAACATTATAAAAGAATATGTGAACTAATAATGAGTGTGTCATACATAAAGAGACAAAAGTATCAGCAATGTCTTATTAAGCAGGCTCAAATCATTATTAATATATTATATCAAGAATACGTTGCTAAAAGGTTCTGCTGCAGATCATGGGTAAAACCTTTGCTTTCTAACTCAAATCAATTCAGCTCCATGTACTGCATTTGGTTGACAAGTGCATGACAGGCTCAGGATGCCATAGTTGAAACCATGAATATGCAAAACAAGCCATGCCATTGTTACAATGTGTATCACCCCTGTATCTAAAAGTGTCCATAAGACTACTAGAAAGCTACAATGAAGCCAAAAGATAGGTGCTTACGCTATATACCTTAACCTTATCTTAATGATGCCAAAAAAATGCAATATGCCCTTAATGAGATGTAGGAATTTTGCCCTTGTTGCGTACACTTGTTTTCTTGGACATGGGGTGTGCAACTGCAGATCCTTTCTTGGTTAACCCTTCAACGATAAAAGAAAAAGCCCCAAAAGTGAGGCAGTTCTGTAGAAGTGATTGGGCTGTACCTGAAGAATCGTAAGCATGAGTCATATAGTAACAAAACAAATAATAGTGTAGCAATAATACATACGTGCATACACACTAAGACTATTACAAAAATAAAGTGATTTTGTTTGGCACTCAATATATTAAGAGTAATAGTACATATTATAAGCACGTAAAAGATCACTGTTCATGATATTTTTTTACTAATCTTATAAGTTATATCTAACATGATTTCTAATAGGTTAACAATTTAAAAACACTTCGTCTCACTGTCAATAAACCTTACAACTTTTCCCCAGTCACCAATTGAAGACAAAATCGTCTCACTGTTCAACATGAAGGATCATGTTTATTCAGAGAGATCAACAATGAAAGACAAATTCAAATTCACATTTGAGGAAATGGTTCGTTTGTGTTTGGATTACAGTTTAAAACTTATCTGACATACAAACATACTTTTAATGTAAAAGAAAAACGAGAAGAGGTATTTTGTCTTATTGAAATAAATGCAATAAAATAGGCAGAGGTTAGTCTGAGCTTTTATCCTTAATTTCAATTGGTGCAGGTACCAATCAAGTTAATAAAATTTTCAAGTAAAGGTTGACAATTCATCAATTATTGAAGGAAGGATACCAGGAAAAGTTGTAGCAAGACCAGCACAACATCCAGCTAGCCCAGCGTTAATGGCTGCATATGTGAAAGTAATCGCATTATCAGTGGAGAGCATTGTACTGGCAAAGATTTGACGTAAGCATATACTGTATTTGACAGAACTAAAAGTTTGTTTCACCACATTATTAGACCTCTTTGGTGAAGGAACATATTTTTGTTGGTGTTTTTTGAAACACTTTCACATCGCGTTTGAATACTATCATATCATAATTCCTTTTTCTATGTGTTTTTTTATGTCATTTTAACAAACATCTTTCCTCCATTAGCTAGTTTATCAATTTTCAACTAACTTCTAACTTACTCATTTAGAATTTTGCTGAAAAATGTAAATATTTTATACCATCATCCTTTCCTCGAACTCTTCCCAAGATGCAGACAACCAAACTATCAACTCCAGATAAAATTGCAAATGTCTATGAAGAGATGACAAAAAAAACCCGTTCAAAATAAGTATTAAGTTCATCCAGTAAAAAGCCAGGCAGAAAATTAACAACATTTATGTGTGATATACCTTAGCATTAGACCCTGCTTCTATAAAGGATCCTTTAAAGCCTTTCTTCTTGATCAATCCAGCACCTGAAACAGACCCATTGAAAGCATCCTTGAGCATGAATACAAATACTGACCAACTATTTAACTACAAGAATCTAAATCTCTTCATCATAACCCTCTGCCAGCATTTCAAAGACAATCTATATATATGAAATAACCTATGATTGAATTAAGCAGAAAATTTAGTTCAGAAGTTCATTTCTCTAGCTACTTCTTTGGAAAATATTATATAGATTCACAAGTTTAAAATGTTACACACTAGCAGAAAAAGTTTGAAGTTGAAACTATCTACGAAAGGATCCCTCCGTTCCTTTTCCTCTTTTAGTTTTGTGATACGGAAACGATGAAAATTAAACGAGGCAAGGTTTTACTTATACAAAACCAGCTGAACAAATAACAAAGTTGCACCTTCCACCTTTGGGTATACAGAAAATATGTTAAAGAAAAATAAACACAAATATGACACTCAAGGATAAGTACTAGTGAGAACATTATATAGTTGCAGAGGCCACAAAATAAACCACTAAATGACCGTATTTATTTCAGAATTTGCACAACAAAGATCAATTTCATGGTTTAATATTCTGGTACATACTCATGAAAAATGACACTAAGAGAATTCTGAGTTTTCATGTTGATTTTGTTCTTAAAAAAATACCGATAAGTTAAGAAAAGAGGGTGTTTATAAATTATTATTAGAAATATGGACCTCGTAAGTATGGGAACAAACTCTCAAATCGAGGATTAAGGGTAAAAGTGGTCTAACAACCCTCCTTCGTTAAGCTCTTCCAATTTATAATCTTCATCATCTAGGTCTCGAGTGATGGAAAAAGGTCCTTTCTAATTACTGCCTTCCGAATCAAAGTGTATTCTTCTGTAAGAACTCATCTATAGTCCTAAAAGTTAATATATAGGAAGTTTCCCGAATTGTTGATTGCAGGGTGCAATCCACAATATACTCGTTAACTCTTCTCCCAAGTCCTTTGTGTTTGGCTTCCCTTCTTTTTCAATTCACCTTTCACTTGTCCATTAGATTGTGAATGTTCAACGAGACGTATATCCCCAAGTTGCTTTAAAAAATCATTGTTCCTTTTGTCAATAATTGTGGTTTTACTTACTAAGCTTTAGTGTAAATTTTTATTGCATGAATTATCAAAGTAAAACACCAAGAACAGAAAAAACACTAAAAACTCTTAGCTAACCGTTTCGGAAAAAGTTAAGATACCCAACAAGAGAATGATGAAGAAAAATAGAATAAAAGAATGGGTAAGGTAACAGCACAAGAAGGAAACATGTTGCAAATTTAAGAAAGGACATGAAGGTCCAAGTTGGAGAGAGGACCGTAGCCAAAAAGGGAGCCAGCGAAGGCACCACAAGCAAAGTTTCCGGCGGAGAGAAGAAGGCAAACGGTGGGAGACGGATTCGGAGCAGAGTTGACATCACTTACTGAATTAACTGTTGCATTCGATGCCATCACTTCTTGACTTTTCACCATTGAATGACCCTGCTCTTCACTTCAATTTATTCAACACTAACATCACCAATGAATGAACTAATCAATACTGTTATTCACTATTATAAGTTTACTGAGACCCTTCTTTCCCAGAAAATTAAAACTCTTTAGGAACACAAGGACGAGGTCCTTCTCTCACCAGGGACGTAATGTAATTCTCATTGTTATTAACGATAATCAGTTTTTTAACGTATGAAAACAAAATTCTATATAGAAACCAACGAAATGGACCTTTCCCCCGTTTTAAAGAAAAATCTTCCCTAAAGCATTCAATAAACCATTCAGATACAAAAGTTATGATTTCTGCTTTTAGACATAGATCAGTAAAACGTGGTCTCTTGACCACTACAACAAAAGTGGCTTCATCTAACACGGAAATGCTGTCCTTTTTTTTACTGCTTATGCTATAAAGTGAAAAAACTGAGCTCAAAGTTCATGTGAATAATTTAAATGTAACGATTACCTTCTCCCGTATGGTGTGACTGCTAACACTCTTGCCTTGACCAGAAGATCTCTATGGTAAGATTCCAGTAAGTAAAGAGAAGAAAACTTCAAACCAATTCATTTAATAAATATGCAATTTGTGTGCATGAGTGGCTTATGTTTAGTGTCATAGCTTTGCTATCGCCGGAATTGTAAACTGCTAATTGATTTTATTTTGTTTAGGGACTTCTGCAATGAACCAAATATTCTTTCAGAAACAAAATGTTGCCCAGCTGTTGTAAGCATTACGTAAGGCATCTTGAGCTAAATACTAACAAGGAATGCTAAAATTATTAAATTACTATCGGTTATCAGTATTCAATTAACATTTCAGTCATCTGGTAAGCGACCAGCGCGATTTGTATAGTACATGAGAAGTGCCAAACATGACACAAGAAATTTTTGAATCTTAGACAAAACATACTTTCCCTTTCATCAACTTATTTTTCACCAGAATACATATTTGATACCATTATCCACGGATATCTAAAATGAATAACAGAATGAGTGATATTCGTAACACGACTAATATCAGGTAGCAATAGAAATGCCATTATCCGACAAGAAATACATACACTTCAGTTCCACTCAGAAAAATATACTGAATAACTCATGATAACCAAAACCAAATTCTATGCAGCAGCCAATTTGTGATCCATGTTCTCTAACTTACAAGGAGCTACATCTGTTGCGAGACTTATTCGCCCTCACTCAATATAGGTACAATGAGTGGCTTCATCTGTGCCACATATACAATCGCCCACCTAAAAGAACAGAGAAAAAACCAACATTGAGCCTATGGCAAAGACATGATTTGTTATTTATAAGCTATAATTACAACTGAACCAAACACAAGCGGAAAATAACTCACTGAAAGATCAATCAAGATAGGATTCAATAATATAAGTAGACAAAAACTTGGGAATGAACTATCAACAAAGAAAGTCATAACCGAATTCCCAAAAAAATAAACAAAACAATCCCTTTTGAACAAACAGTTACTCATGTTCATCATATTTTATCACAAGCTCATTGTAAATAATGAAATACTCATAACGAGGAACAGAAATGCAAATAAATACGTACATAAACTATTTATAATTTCCTCTAGTGAAATTACACATCTAAGATGTGCATATACAAGAATGAGAATGAATAGGTATACTATAGAAAGAGAGAAACTTCGCTTGAGACATTTTGAGTTACTATTATCACATTTGTGGCATGGCAGGCTCCTTTTTTTACTAATAAAACTAATGGCCTTTTATAATAGAATAAAGGCATCAAGGCTTATATATGTTCAGGTTCAAACACTTAAAATTATCCTACCATCACAGAATTCAGTTACACTGCTTCAATTACTATTCTTCATAGGAGTGCGGCTATTCAGCTCTGGTATTTAGAAAATAAAGATAAAAACTCACACGCAGCACGCCAGTATCATGGTCTAATCAATAAATGACAGCCTGTGAGTGGAGTTGAGTGGAGTTATCTACGTGAAGAAAAAGGCATATATTTTTTTTATTCTAATGTAATCAATAAATTCCTTGTCAGGGGAAATAAAAGATATAGGTACAAAAATTCTCTCTAATACCTATTTTTAACTTAATGAAAAATAAAGGAAGAATGCCCATCAAACAACACTTACATCATCCAGCAGCAAATTGTTGCAGTAATTACCAAAGTTAGGTGAAATCTGCAACAGAATAAGAAGAGATTAGACATGCGTCAATAAGAACAATTCACACATATACAGAGAATGCATGTGTCTGTATAAATTCTTCAGAGCCCACTCAAGTGACTAAATAAATTTGAATATTTATAAAACACAAAAGTTTGCAATACATAGTTGATAATCATATCAATTTGTTAACTACTAAGTGTGTTTGTTCTCACGAGAACAACAGAACGTGAAAGGGATTGATGTTCTATGGAGCTTCTAACAGAAAAATAAACACACAAATAAGAACCGACCGATAACAGTAAAGGTGTGCAACAAGAATCAAGCACACTGCCATAACCAAGGAAGCAACCACACGCCAGAAGGAGAAAACATACACTCTCGCTTTCTTTACATGCAAACAAACTCCAGAGAAACAATTAACATCCAGGAATATATTTCTTTCCCAAAATACTGGCTAACTCATCCTTCTGAAGTGAATCAGTAATGTCTCACTATAAATACATCAACGACGACAACAACAAAGCCTTATCCCTGCCTGACTACAAATAACTTAATTTTGAGCAAGACAACCTTAATTTAAGTTCATCCCCCTAAATCACAGCAAATCTTTAAAGCAGCAGAAGGATTCACAACAGAAAACGACAAAACACATTCTCCAAACAATCCACAAATTCATCGGATCAAAATCCAACTAACTAATGATGAGATAATCCACTCACACAACCAAATCACGAAATCCAATTCAGAAATACGTCGTACTATACAGTCCAATTGAGTGAAGAGCCTCCTAATTCTTCGAACGCAAAAGACTCTCGAGATTGCTAGGATACCGCAATGAATCCATTGAGAACTTAAAACATAACGGAGAGAGAAAGGGAAAAGAAGCGTACAGATTGGTAGAAGGTCCTCTGTTGCAGCAGATTCTGGTGCAGAGGCTCGCGATGATTCCGATCACTATGAAGATCAGCGTCGTCACCAGGAAACCCATGTCGAGTCGTTCCCTTCCAGATCCCGATCAGAGAAAACGAAATTCCTAGCGCGAATTGAAAAAGAGAGTGAAATAAAATGCGAATTAATTGATGGATTGATTTTGGAGCGGAGGTGAATTGAACCCTATTATTTGGGGGCGTTTGGATGCCGAGAAAATGGTGGAAAATGAGAGAAAGTGAAAATAGGAAAAGAGAAAAAACGTTTGAATAATGATAGTTTGTTATGTTACCTCTGAACTCTGATGCAGAGATCTCACGGTGCTGTTTTCGATCACCTTCGCATATAGTGTGTGATTGGTCATCTATTTTCTGCTTCACAATCAATTGGGCTTCAGCCTACGTAGGCCCCAAACTCGGCCTACTATAGAAGACTCTTTCTGTCTACACCTCCATACATTCTTGTGCCACCCCATACTAAATATGAAAATACCATTTTACCCTTTTTTTTCACTTTTGAATTTGAAATAATAAGTCTATGGATTATGTAATCCGGAATAATTTGAATATATTTCGGATTATATAATTCGGACTTCAATTTCATATTTAGAAACGAATTCCGAATTATGTAATCCAGAAGCTAATCACAAAAGACTTCCGGATTACATAATCCTGAAGCTAATTCTGAATCTAGAAAAAGACTTCTGGATTATGTAATCCGGAATATTGAAAATGGTATTTTTATAATACGAAAAATTTATGGGGGTGGTACAAGAAGGTATGGAGATGTATGAAGAAGCAGCCCTATAGAAACACCATTCAACTGTTGAACTGTTGGTTTTGTGAAGATCTTCTTTTGTAACCCCATATTTTCCTTCTGCACCCATAAATAGACAACTCCTATATTGCCCTTAAAAATGACTTTAAATTCTGCTATCTTTAAATATTTGTAAGGGGAAAAAAGAAAATTTTATTATTTAAAGGAATGTAGAAGGAAAATATGGGAGTGCAAATCTGGATTGCACACTCAAGAATTAATTTTTCACATTTAAATTTGTAATCCAAAATTAATTTTTTATCATACAATCCATAAGTTGTTTTGACCTCTAGATTTAATTCAGAATTATTTTTTATTTTTAGATTGTACAATAAAAAAAATTACTTTTAGATGGTACTATTTAAAAGTTTTTTTTTCATTAAAAAAACTTTTAGATTGTATATTTCAAAATATATTCTTCCTCTACTTCATTCATGACGCAACACATTGATAAAGGTGACGACAATGACAAGGGATAAGGGATAGTGGCAGGAAGTGAAGCAGTTTGGTCTTTTAACCACCCGAATGGGTGTACAATGAAACTATAGGTGTGCAAAAAGAATAATCTAGTATTATGTTTTTTTTTTTAAATTGTTTTCATATGTTTTTACAAAATAGTTAGAAGTAATTTAATTAATCATTTAATTTCTATTAAAAAATAATTTCATAATAAAATATTGAAAGGGCGTTTCCTTCTCACTCCATTAATCTCTTGTATTACTTTCCATTCATTTGGGAATAAGTTTTTTTTTAAGAAAATGTAGTTTTTTACATTCCAAAAAATTCTCGAAAGGTAATCCAGTATTAAAATATAAAGTTTACAAGTAAAGGACTTAAATAGTTTAGCCCGAGCAGACAAACAAATAATTATTAATTTATTCTCCTAGAAACCTCGACATCCCAAAGAAATAGTTTTTTATCATTGATGAAAAAATATATACCATTCAAACAAATGTACTCAATCGATAAGTTGAAAGGTCCCAGCATATTAAAAATTAAAATAATATAAATATAATAAAGAAGTATTCTATCATAGTCTAATAAATAGGTTCAAAACATTGAAAATATATCTATTAAGTACAAGGTCTGAAAAGTAAAAATCCAATTAAGTTAAAATCCAACAAGAAACACTATAAATAGGTGATTTGTTTAATAGGTAAATAGAGTGTTTTTATATGATAATTGAACATATTGATTCTGACTTTATCATCAGACCCCCTTGCAGGTACACACTTGCCCGAAAGTGATCATAAACCTAGAAGCTGAAAGTTGACCTAAATCCAATAGCTGAGTGATAGTCCACATCCAATACTCGAGAATAGGCTCAAGCCCGTATAACAGAGTTTAAACTAACTGATCCAGTAACCAAAAGCCCAAGCCATCAGTGAGAAGTCGAGAAATCGAGAGGAGGAGAAAAAAAAGATAATTGTTTCTAAGGCCCTGTAAAACATTTTGATGTTCACGTGGGGCTGAAGCACGTTAACTAAAGAAGTAAAGAAGGGCAAGTCGAAAAGAAGATCAAGCAAGAGGATAGGAGGACAACCAAAATGTCATGTCAATGGCTATGTTGATAAGGTTACAAGAGGAGTTTGAAACTCTAAAGAAAAACAATGAAGAAGAGTGGAGTATGTTGAGAGCAAAAAATGCATATATGAAGTGGAAGTTGAATGAAGAAACAGTTTTAAATACAATTTCATTTGAAATTGTTCAACTGAGAGCACGTATTCATCACAACACATAATGAAGCAAGTTTTGAAGTGACATGGAGGAGGCAACCGGAAACATCAAGCACATTTTTTGGAACATTTGTGAGAAGACATCCTTTTTTTGAAGCAATCATAGAGACTCCACTGCCTGAGAACTGGAAAATGAAGGAGATTTAATATGGTGAATGAGGACTGGAGCAAGAAAAGATCCAACTTAGGGAAAGTTGGCACCAAATTGGGAATGACCATTCCAAATAACTGAGAATTTACAAAATGGAGCCTACAGATTAGAGACATTGGATGGAAAAGCAGTTCCTAGAACATGGAATACAAGTCGTTTGAAGTTTTATTTCAGTTGAAGAATTGTATGTAAAGTATCAAGAATCAATGTATATAATGTCTCTCGGTCAAGGATGTTTTCTCATTCCAAAAGAGAATCCCTCCTGAGATGGAATTGTTTAGTGAAGAAATCATTTCTAAAAAAATGTGTTATCATTCTCTTACTTCAAGAAAGAACAATAATAACTCTCGGCTAAGGAAGTTTTCACTCCAAGTGAATCCCTCGCGATAATACATCTCATTAAAGTGAATAAGCTATCGGCTAAGGAAGCTTTCATTACAAGTAATCCCTCTCGAGAGAAATTTATGTAATCTAATCCTCCAAAAACTTTCAATCAAGGAAGTTTCCACCATAAACGAATCCCTCCTAAGAGAAATATATTTTTCAAATCTCTTGCCCAAATAGAAAGATAACTCTCAATCAAGAAAAATTTCACAGTAAATAAATTCTTCTTCAAAAAAAACTTATTTTGTTTAAGTTAAACCTCTCGGCTTAAGGGAGAACACAAAACTCTTGGCCAAAATGCCTTAAATACAAGTGAATATGTTTTGAAAGCAATTTATCTTGTTAAGCTAAATGTTCTTAGCCAAAGAAATAATTATACCATGTAAAATATTAATGAAATAAAGATCTTTTCATAAAATGTAAATTCTTAATTAAGTTTCGTTACATGATATGTTTTAATCAAGTTGATTAGTTGAAAATGTCGAAAGGTCGAGAGATCGAAAGGCCATAAGATGATTAGAGAAGTCCAAAAATAGATAAGAACAAGATAATAATGATGAAATTGTTATATTAAATTTAATAAGTTCAAAATGGTTGGCAAAGGCCAAATCAAAGTACACAAAACCAGTAACTAATAATCGGGAAGTACATCAAAAAGAAAAAAGAGAAAATGATCCTAATCATTCAACATACACAACATCATCGGCTTTGGTGGCTTCTTCTTGACCTTCTTCATAAGGTATTTCTTCAATAGGAATAAGGTTGTCATGATGAAAATCTTTTCGGACATCAAAGTTGTCTTCATTCAAAGGAATCTTGTAAAAATATTCGTCCTGTTGGAGAGCTTTAGAGAAACCCAACTTGTGTTGTGTTACTACAAAGCTCTGGGCTTCCTTTAAATTCTTTTCCAACTGATTTATTTTCTCGACATCAACTTGTTTTGAAGCAGATAAATCATTCAAACCTCCTTTCAACTCTTCATTCTTGGCTTGCAAAGAAAGTCTTTCGGCAACCAAGGCAACAATTTTTTCTTTTAAAGACTCTTTCTCGGCATCACAACATGAAATTTGAAATCTCTTTGATCTGAGAAGTCAAAGCAATTAGCATCAAGATAAGATTGAAGACTTTTTCTAGATTCTGCAAGCTCTCTCTTCAAATTTTCATGCTCAGTGGTAGAAATATCATTAATAGTTTCTTCTTTAAGTCTTTTCGAAATTAGCAAACACCGAGTAGAAAGCTCGATAGCTGCATCTGCCAGAGTAGGAACAATTACTACTCATTCAAGTTGATGTTGACAGATTCTGAAAACCGCATTGAAGCACCAAAAAGACCAATGATAGGAGGAGAAATATTCTCAGACTCTATAATCAACCCATTCATAACCTCGTCTCAGACTCCAATTTTCTTCCGCCCTTTCGGCTTGTTTTTCGGCTTCAAGATCTAGAGCTTCATTACTTGAAACTAAACCAATGGAAACTTTATTTATGGAAAATGATATAGTAGTTGACGAGGCAGCCAAATGAACACTCCTATTATATCTTCAATCACTATCCCAGCAGCTTCACCAATCGCGCTCGAAAACCCCGAATCTCCATTAGAACCGAAACCAGAGTTTGAGGAAGATATAATACTTTCTCGGAATTTAAAGAAACACTTCATGGCTACAATAAGACAAATACAACAGAAGTAGTGGGTCATAGTCATTCAAGATCAACTATTTATAGAAGTCAAAAGCCCTTTTCAAACGAAACGACACAACATTTGGACTGTTGGATTTTGATACATCTTATGGCCAAGGGTTAGAGACGTTTCACATCAAAGGCACAATAACCATCATGCACATGAAACGATGTAATCTTTCGTACATAACACATTTAATATATAAGATACTCTAAAAATAAAAACAGTAATGTCAAATATATGTTAAAAATTTTGCAACTCTTATCGGCATCCCGTCTTTTTAACAAAATCCTCATGTCTGGGGGACTAGTGTACTGACTAAATAGAGAGTTCGAAATCCCGTCAACATATTAAAAGTTAAAATAATATAAATGAATAATAGAATAAGGAAGCACGGTATCAAAATCCAATAAATAGGCCTAAAAGATTGAAAATATATTTAGTAACTACAAGGTGTGAAAAGCAAAAGCTCAATCAAGTTAAAGTCCAACAACAAGCACTATAAATAGGTCATATGTTTAACAGGTAAGTAGAGTGTTTTTATATGATAAATGAGCAAACTGATTCTGACTTTATCATCGGAGTCCCTTGCAGGTACACAAACCTGCTTGAGAGTGATCATAGACCTAGAAGCTGAAAGTTGACCCAGATCCAATAGATGAGTGATAATCTACATCAAGTATCCGAGAACAGGCTCAAGCTCGCATAACAGTCCAATAATCGAAAGTATAAGCCATCGGTAATGGTTTCTAAGACCATGTAAGAACATTATAGTATTATAATATTAATCGTATATTTAAATAAAAAATTCACAATTTTTAAAAATTTTAAATACATTAAATTTAAATTGTTTTTATTTTAAAATTATTTAATTTTTAAATATTTTTTAAATGAAATAATTTAAATTTATTAAATTTTAATAATTTTGTGTTGATTGAATGTTTGAATTATTACCAAATGTAAAATTAATATGAGATCAAACTAGTAATGTCAATAAAAAAAAACTCAACGGTCAACTACACAAAAAATAATCACTATATGCTTTAGAAAAAATATGATTAACATATATTAAAAAATAATAAATTTATATTAGTTAAGGAAACTCAAACAAATATAAATTAAAAAATGACATTGTTTTACTTTAACTGATAAATATTCCCGTAAGAGTATAAACTAGAAAATAACTCTTATTAATATTTGACAATGCATTATGTAAAAACAATCTTATTGAAATTGATGAAAAAAAATCAACTAAAGATACTCATCCAATATTAATAAAAAAAACTCTTATCAATGAAATACTTTTTAAAAAATATTGATTAAAATAATCTTGACGACCAAAAAGATTGTTTGACATTAATCGTGTGATTTCGTTAAAAATAACCCTGACTAATGTCAATTAATGACTAATAATAATCCATCTCCATAAAAATACCCTGCAATTTAAAGAAACTTAGACTTGCATAAATTAAAAGAAATTATATATAGCCAACAACTGCTCTCTAAGTAAGATAGATATGTTCTATGTGTCAAAACGGAAATATAAAAATAAAAACATAGATATAAAAGAGAAAATAATAAAAAGAATTTTAAATTCTTATTTTTTTAGATGAAATTTGAATTTGTTAAATTTCAAGATATCAAGATACTCTAAAAAAATCAGAAAATTTTAATTTCTTTGGAATTTTCTTTTCAAACAACATATTTTATTATAAAACACTTGAACTTCTTTTTAAAAATAATTAGCATTTAAAGAAGTAACATTCAAACACACTAAAAACCCTCTTAGCATTGAATCCTTGTTAGCCATAAAGTTCATACTAACCACTCCATAAAACTCTTGTTGGTTATGGTGTTCACTAAATACACAAGAATATATTCATTCCTTTCACAAAAATGTTGTTTGAGTGAGCTACAAGCAAGCTGTTTGTTACTAAGTCTGACAAACGAATCATGCAAATAGCCAACTTTTTGAAGAAAAGAAGTTCGTAAAAGCAAGCTCCACATTTGAAAGACACCATCACCAGAATGACATCTCAACTAATCTTTCAAGATAATAAAAGAGATTAACTACAACGAAAAAAAAGAAGTTTGAAAGAACTATGCAACTAAAAGAAGAGCTTTCGTGGGGATGTTCTAGATCCAACTGTTGGATAGTTTGAAGACTTGAGAGGAGAGGATGCTGCCTTGCTTTCTTGGCCCTCAGGCACTCTGTCAAGCAACTTTGCTGCCCTTGGATCTGTTAATAGTGTCTTTTGGAAGGACTGCGAGAAGCCAGTTGCAATGATAGTCACATGAATCTCCCCATTGTAGCGATCATCAACAACGGCACCAAATATGATATTGGCAGAAGGGTCAGCTAAACTTGTCACCACCTACAACAATTATGAAGTTTTGAGAGCACCAAACAAATGTCTACAACAATTCATATTATCAAAAACTATGTTGAGAGTGAAATGTTCCTTCTGCCAATAAAGTACCTGAGACACTCTGTTTACTTCCTGCAGAGTTATGTCTTTTCCTCCAGTAATATTATACACTACTCCGGTAGCTGCCTGAATAGAAGAGCCGATTAGAGGAGCCAAAGTAGCCTGCTCTGCAGCTTCTTCGGCACGGTTTTTACTGGAGGAAACACCCACACCAAGCATTGCTGTTCCAGAGTCTTTCATCACAGCTTTTACATCAGCAAAATCCACATTTACAAGCCCAGGTATCTGTAAAAAGACACAACAGGAATATCATCCTCATAAGCTGACATCAAAAAGTACTTTGCATTACATAATTGTCCAATTATGACAGTGGGGCAAACACTCCAATGAGTTGGGAGAAAGGAGATGGAAAATTATTCAAGCCTGTAATGTCCCCTCTTACTCTTCTCAATCTACCATTCTAGAATGAACAACTAATGCCTTCCATGGTACAGTGACCGCTTCCAGATAGAATGTCTGATAAAATTGTTAATCAACTCACTGTTATGATGTCTGATATTCCCTGCACTCCTTGACGTAAAACATCATCTGCTAGACGGAAAGCATCCTGAAGAGGTGTCTGCTCATCAGCCATGTCAAGCAGGCGGTCATTTGGAATCACTATAAGAGTATCCACATTTTTCTGCAGCTTTTCAATGGCTTCCAGTGCCTGAAAGGATAAAATGTGAATTTTAACTTCTCCAAGTATCGTCGGAGCAGGACAATACAATAAGATCAATCAATTTTCAAAATACATTATCACAGTTCAGCCATAACTAAGATGGGTATCAATTATAACACTTAATAGGGCAGTTATAATTTACACTTGAAGGAGAATTGCATTGGTACAGCACCTAATCATATTCTCAAATAAGGAAAGAAATGACACCTGCCTGCAATGATCTTTTACGTCCTTCAAAACTGAAGGGATAGGTAACAACACCTACAGTCAAGTAACCTGCCTCTTTTGCTATTCGGGCCACTACTGGGGCAGCACCAGACCCAGTTCCCCCACCCATGCCAGCAGTTACGAACACTAAATCAGATCCTTGAAGAGCACTAGCAATAGCTTCTTTAGATTCCTCAGCAGCTTGTTCCCCCAAAAGTGGATTTCCCCCAGTACCTGCATCTCTATCAAGCAACTCAAATCAAAGGAAACATTGAAATAAGGAAGCCAAACCACACACGCATACAAATCAAATCACACCATAGCAACACACATACAAGTGCCTGACCTAATCCCCGAGTCAGAAGCTCTCCAATTTTGATAGGGTTCTCGGCAGCAGACTTCAACAGTGCTTGAGCATCCGTATTTATTGCATAAAATTCTACATCCTAGTTAAAAAAAAACAAAAAAAATTAATTGTAGCAGAATACAGCATTAGCAAAAACATAAACAATACTTTAATAAAACTCTTCACTATCTTGGCCAACATACCATCATGAATAAAAAAAATTGTAACTATGACACAAACGTGCTTTAAAATCCCTCAAGATTGGGTTAAAATTAGTTTGTCTCAATATTTTACAAGCAGCTACCCTCGTATTTCATAAATTTGATGAATTTCATCCGACCCGGTACAGTCATTTTGACCTCAGCAATACATGGACCAAAACTGTAGGCTCTAAAACCAGTTTTGCCTAAATCTTGAGAAACCTAAAACACATATTACCCATAAAAACAAGAAACATATTCCATTAAACAAACAACAAAGTTATCGGACAATTTCACATTCTTCATAAATACTAACAAAATGAAAAAAATGCATAAACATACACTAAATGGGGTTTTTAACAAACCCACCGAAGTTATCATGCAACCTCACATTGTTCATAATTTCATAAATAAAATAAAAACGACCCATTAAAGGATACCAAATGAGCTTGTTAACAAAAACAAAACAGTAAATACAAATGGGAAACGGAAAACGCACGTGCAATCCGCAACCAATCATGCGGTTAACGGCATTGTTCCCGCCGCCGCCGACACCAACAACCTTAATCTTGGCGCTCTCTAGTGTCGAGAAGGAGCAGCACCTCACGGACGCGAGAGGGCGTCGCGGGGATGCGGAGACGCACGTTCTGGGTATAGGGTTGAGGGGAACGCAGTTTCTGAGAAAGAAAGAGGAAGAGGAAGAAGAAGAAGAAGAAGATAATGCGTTGTGGCGAATTGAACTTGGGTTCGTGAGGGGAAGCATGGCCATTGTAACACTTGTGAGGGTTGTTGTTTTAGGGTTGATGGTGAAGAATTGGGGTTTAGGGCTTTAGCAGAAGATGAGAATTAAGTTCAGTTTTCTTCTTTCACGTTCAGATTTTTGGATTGGAAACGATGGAAGGAAGAAAAGCGCAACAGATGGTTATGCAGTGGTGCCAACAACAGTAGTGTGATGTGTGAACTCTCGCATTTAACTTTCTTTTATTTCTCTTTTTTAAAGAAAATTCAAACTCGTATTTCAAAATACTATAATTATTATAAATATTAGAAAAATTCCTTTTAAAAAATATTTAATAAATGTTTAAGAAAAGTATTATCTTTGTCCTGCATTCCATATTCCAGCAATTTTAATTAATTTTCTTTATGAAATTCGAACGTCATTTTTTTTTCTATTGAATTGCAGCTGAGACAACGTTGGAAACCATTTTGTCCTTCACATAGTAACAGATTCTATATGTAGTAACCATTTTTCCTGAGTCATATTTCATTTGCAATTATTTGGATTTTCTTAACCAAAGCAAATATATGACTCTTGCGTTTGCGTCCATTATTTCACAAATATTCATTACAATTGTTCGTGATTTTGTTTCATTAATATCAGTTTTCCAACAAAATTTATGCAGATCCTTTAATATGAATTGTTCTTCACGGTTTTGTTTTGTAATGTGTTGACAACCTAGTCACATAATAATGAATTAATTATCACAATTAATTACTGAATAAATAATCTAAAAGACAATCTAAGACGTGTTACTGGTTTTTTCATGAGCTTTTTTTATGCATTTCCCATGACTTTAATATCAAATTTAAATACAGGTTAATTTCTACTCTAGCCTATGGTAATTTATATTCTGCAGCAAGTCACATGAGGCATGCCACCTTATTGCATGCATTTTCACATGCAAAAACAAATACCTATACTGCAACTCTAGTGCTACAAAAACATAAATGCTTCAGGGTTAGGGACAAATGGTAACACCCTTTCGCCAAACAATTCAACCACTGATGACACCAAATTTCCTGCATCAATGTCATCCTTCCAAGCCTGAGCAAGAGTGGCAGACACCTTTCTTTGTTGATCTACAACCTCCCTCCCAGCCACATTGTCGGTCGAAATTTGACGATTCATCGACATAGTAGGAGCCCCCATCATGGTGGAAAATCCCCCTGTTGAGCCTGGCATGTCAACTGACATGGAGTTCATTGGTATTACACCTCCATGGCCATCTGTAGAAAGTTTCTTCATTGGAGGTTGCTGCTGCATCAGATTGTCGGCACTGGCTTTTCGTTTGCCTTCAATTAGGGTAAAGATAGAGTATGATCATTATAAGGGCACATAATTAAAGATTGTATTCTGATTGTAGGAAACAAGGATGCCAAAATGATCATTCTGATGGAAACAAATTTGGCCATCTGGGGAAGCACATTCAGAAACTCAGGCTTTAAGAATTTAAACATTTAATGTCCATGAACAATCAAATCTTCATTTACTTAAAATCAATATCGAATATCCATGTGTGGTTAAAGATTGATTAATTTACTTTCATATAATCTTCATTGCCCATTTTGGAAGTAGGTTTAAAAATCCTTCGCTTCACTCGGTCAACAGAAGTGCTTTCTACATATGTATAATTATACCCCAGTGCATTTCATAAACTAGCTTGTGTATTCTTAAAAAGAAAATGTTTTCCATTCATTATACTCTGGCCTTTTTTTGTCTTATTTCCTGTTAGGACTAAAAGTTAACTTTGAGAAGGAGAGAGAGATCATACAGCTATCACCATTGGACATGCATACAAACAAATTTATTCATAACCCCATTCAGGATCAGGCATGTATTTCTTTTCAAACACAGAAATATAATTGCAGAGGTAGAAAAATAATGTCATACCCGACATCGGAATAATGGCTTTACCACTGCCTCTCGAAGTAACCCGAGTTGGACGACATAACAAATTGCTGAACATTTTGACCTTTTCATGCACACATTGTCCTACTGCACCCTGAAAGATTTGACTTCAGTGACCAGCTAAAGAGATGTTCGGTGGAAACAAACCAATTATGCATAATCAAACCTAGGTATTAAACTTCAATGAAATTTAAAAAAAAAATGTCTCAAATCTAAACAATTGAAACATTACAACTCACCAACAAAGCTCCATAAACCTGCCAAGCCTCATGCCTCTTCATTTCATTTTTTTGTTTCTCAGGTTGCATTTCTGGCTCAAGAAGATGCAAATATGGCTCGAGATTTGGAAGTATAAGCAAGTGAATCTAATCAAAGTGAAGAAACATATCCATTAGCTACACCAATACAAGCAGAGGTTCTAAATCACAAAGCATAAAAGTCACTCATGCACCACATACAAAGAGTTAAGATTGCAATAAAAAATAAAACTTACATTAACAGAAGCATATATTTAAGAAACATCATATAAAAAACAAGTGATAATTCTCCATTATTGTCCACAATAACTAAACAGATGGTAAAAACTATCATGTTTGTATTAGAAAATAACCATATCAGATCTAAAAAGGAAAAGTACAGCTGCCTTCATTAAGTTATTATCCGTAAGAGATCATGAAACATATAAGAAGAAACCAATTTAGCAACCACAACTCATTTAAAATCTACTAGCTTAAAACAACAAGGTCAGAACATACCAGTCTTGATCCAAGAGCTTCTATCCCTTTAATTGCACCATAGTGTTGAGGCAGAGCTTTTGAAGGGTCCAAGAAAGAATGAAGAAGTGTCTTTGTCATGCGTGGCTGCAGATTGTGATAAATATGCCCAAATCTGAAAATTCCAGAGACTAGGTATTTAAAAACTCAAAAAAAAATAAAAAAATACAAGCTCGGTATTCTGTAGTTGTTAAAAACAAAATCTTCCTTATCGAAACCTACGTATGTGAAATATTGATGAAATTTAGGTATGCATATTAAGAAGCCCTTTGCATCATTTATAGTTCTACTGAACATGTTACTCAACCATGCAGTTAAACTGTTAAGTGTCAATGTCAGCTATATGTACATAGTATTTTATTTGAAACATAATGTAAGTTCAAACAGCCTCAACAACCAGAATTAACATTTAGAGCGAAACCTTATTGTTCATCAGCAACTGAAGCCTCATCAAGCAGAACTTGACCTTCTCATTGCTCTTTATAATACCATGGAATGTTTGGAATATATAATAGAAGAAATATGCACCAGTTGCCCATCCAAAAGAATCGCAAGGGCAGGGAATTATTAAGTTAAAGTTGAAGTATGGGCAAAATCTTATATTATTTTCATTATCTTTACTGTTCAATGCTGATTATACAACATATTCAGAATGTATCCAAAAATTTATGGGCAACAAATCAGACATGATTACAAGAAATGAGGAAAATCTGTCCTAATTACAAATAATGAAGAAATAACTTTAAATAAATCTCCTAGTCAGTCTGTACATAAAAAATGGAAAAAAATTATAACAATGCACATGCTGCAACAGATAACATCATAATTAAATTATCTCTTCCACCGTATATGAACTCTTATTCAATAGAAAGAAAGTCCACACCTGTGGCATATTGAAGCAACAAGATTAGCACTGAAGTTCCTAAGCTCCCAGTGATCGTCAGATAGTCTGTTTCCTATCTTTTTTGCAACAATGCAAGTAATGATAGGCGGCATCAATTGATGTAACTGCAGATTTTAAATATCAGAGATCAAACTCACAATCGTCTGAAGTCAACAATATATACATACATACACACTATATATATATATATATATATATATATATATATATATATATATATATATATATATATATATCCATATGTCAAAATCATTTACATTGGTGTCAAACTTACATAAAGTTCTATGTGTATCTGAGAATTTTGCACAAGGCTCCGCACTAGGCGCATCAAGGCAAATAAAACAGATAAATTATGTAAATTACGTGCCACCTGATATGACAAGAGAAAAAGGATAAGAATGTATGCTCTATTTCACACCCTGAATTAAGAACCTTAACCAAAAACATCACTGACATAGACTTGTCAATACCTCATCAGCAACAAAGCATGTGAAATACGGAACTAAGGGATGGAGTCCTGAGTCCGTTGCCAAGCTAACCAATGCTCTTCTGAACGGAATGGATCCAGACTTATTCAATGTTAGATCAGTTATTTTCTCGTAGTAGAGCTGCATGAAATAAAGATCCTTAAGTGAATAAAAAAACATGGAATTGCATAAAAAAAATGACATACCAAATAATGTGTATACCTGAAGCTCCCTTGTTATTAAATGTTTGACAGGTAATTTAACATCAACAGAAAGCCCATCTTCCTTATACTCAGATTTTCTTATTTCAGAGGGAGCTGCAAGTAATACAGGCCAAGCAAATATGTCAATGTCAGGAAAATCAAACTTCTTCATCATGAACCTCATACAGTTTGGTAAAATACAAAATTCAGTGTAGCATTAAGGTTATAATCTTCAATATTACAGCAGGTCCCTTGATAGGCAAAAATTTATCATATTATCATACAGACAATGAGCTGGGTTGAAACTCAGAGCATTAAGGAGGTTAATTCAGTTTTATTGTGCTTAAATCTGGAAAAATACCTTCAACTGGAGCATTTTCAGGAATTGCAGGTTGCACGCCTTCAATAGCCAACCAGTGACTGGTAATTGATGTATCAAGGGGTGCTTTCGGTAAAGGAGCTTCAATAAGCTGCTCAAATCATGAAAAATGTGAGAACATCAAATCAAAAAGTAATTCAACAACTTTATTTATCAGAATGGCAATCTTGGTGTACCTAGAAACCTTACATCTTTGATATCCACATCTTTGTCATCGATGTAAAACAGATCCTTATGTCCAGCAGCTCTTTTGAACCTCGGAGGATCATTAGAGGTGAACCCATATATAGGCTGATACATGACAACAAGCATAAGCAAAAATAAAACAAAAACCAAGTTCAAAGATAAAAATTTCAACAAGCTAGGGGTGGTTTAAACTTGGTGATAAGAATTTCATGGTGAAACACGAATTATATGGAGAAGTGTTTTCCATTTTAAATGTTTCAAAGCAAAATTTTGATTTGAATGGGGCATTCTACTTTGTACAACAACCACTCTCACAAGACTATGCACAAGAGTCGCACCATTGTCATCCTCTCAACGACAAATAAGTACCTTTTCATAGATACACTAACAAAACCTTTATATACACTAGTCTGAGGAAAAAATGTACAGGGTAGGAAAAACACATGCTACCTCAATAAAATATCAACAAATCCATAAAAGTTTCAAAACATAGTAATTGCTAAATTCTAAAAGGCAAAGTAAACACATAAAAAGAAAAGCAAGTCACCTCCAAATTTCTCAATGCAAGTGCAGTATCCACATCCTCTGTACTAAGAAAGGTTCTCATCGAATGGCGCATGCATTTTATCGACTCCTGTTTAATTCAAAACAAACAACAACCCATGCTTCAATTAGCCACACTCAAAGTAGTAGTAATGGTAACAACAACAAAAAAGAACAACAATATCAAAATCCAACAAACCGATACACCCCTTTTAAAAAAACTCAAACATCCCAACAACCAAATAAGGGAACTTCATTCTTTTCCCTCAAAGATAAAACTTTTCACGTAATTTAGAACGTGGGCTTCCCCGTTAGCATCTGAAACGCACCGGGTCATCGCAACGAAACCCACAAAGGGGGTCTCAAATTACCCGCGAAAAATTCAAAATTGCGCAAGAGGGTGCAAGAACATTGTGAAGCGTACCTGCATGATTTCGCGAATGCGATATTCAAGATCCGGGGCGAGAGCGAGGGCAACATCGGGGGACAAATTGGTGATGCCTATGCTCTGTGCGATGACTTCGATTGTTTCCTTTGGCACGAAACTCATCTTGATTTCAATTGAACATCAATTGGTCTTTCACTGATTCACAAAGGTGGCTTAGGTTAAGGGGAATGGTGATGGTGGTAATGCAAAACCAGAAGAACAATTTGCAGAAACAGAAGAGTGGTTTGAATTAAAATGGAAAAATTAAAACTATTTTTATTGCCCTAAGACAGACTTGGAAGGTCAAAGAGATGAAGACTTGCAAGGTTTTCTCTCCAAATCATTTGAAACAATGTCTAGATTGGGTTCAAATATCATTCTATTACTTGAATAATTTCATAACAAGATAATATAAATATTTTACTTCATCACTTGATAAATTTTGACTTAAATATATTTTAAATTTATGAAATGTAGTGGTATTTTCCTTTTTATATTTGTTAAAAATTACTTTTAGTTTTATAAAAATATTTGTTTGGTTTAGTTTTAATAAAATATTTTCTATACTTGTAATACTTTTTTATTTTGAACTATTTTCTTTTAAAAAAATATTTAGTAGAGTAAAAAAAAAAATTTGCATATCACAAAGGCAAAAACAAAGCAATGAATATTTTATATATAAAAAAACTTTCTAAAATTCACTCAAAATGAATTGTATCAAATATTTCCTCACAAATTTACTTCAATCTTTCTTCATAAATACTAATTTTACTATGCCAAACACACCATAAAAAAAATTTTAAAAACTTAATTTGATATTTTGTTAAATATTTTTTTATCTTTTTAATTAAAACTGTAAAATATCTTTAAAAGTCTCATATTTTTTAAATGTTCTTTTTTATGACTAGGAATGTCACATCATTATAGTGCAAACATTCTTTAATGGGTGTCTCTTATATAAATTTGATTTTTCCGTCTTTGTTCTCTTTTAGGTTTTAGTCTTCAGCCTTAATTAGAATGAGAGTATTTTTGTCTTGTCTTGAAATGTATATTTATAGTGTTAGTGTGTATCTTTACTATTGGGTTTGATTTATCGAGTTAATCTTAGTGTTAAACAAATATTTCATACAATGATTGTGTTAAGTATGTTATTCGAGAGGACTTCGACTTAGAGGATTCAGTCATATCATGGAAGTATCCAATTATGTATACGAATAATACACTAGTCTCCACTCGTAAAGTTTTTTTTTTTTTTTAAAGTCAAATTGTGCATCTTGATAAGGGAGTAAGAAAATTTTATCTTGTTTAGATGGTTCTCTTAATGTTGAGATATATGCTACTTATCCGTATAATAATATTTAGTGTACAATTTTTAAAATAAGGTAATTTTTTTTTCTAAATTTTTTTTTTTACATGGTAAAATTGAATTCACAATTTTAGAAGAGATGAGAATTAACTTGAAATATTTAGCTATGTGTGCTATTGAATTTGTAAGAGAGTCAACTCTAAATTCTTAACGATTTGTGCTAAATAAACTTTTTGATACCTTTGCTAAAGAAAAGAATTTATATCATAATATGCAAATTAAATCTAATAAATAATAAGCATCCACATAATATTGTTCCTAATCAACTTTATATTGATTCATAATTTATGGTATGCAGTTGTCGCTATTCTGCTGATACGATGGCTGGCTGAGGAGCAATCAACTTTACCTAACATTCTTCTGTGTATCATTGTTTAAGGATCGTATCATCAAACTAATTACTTTAATTAAATGTCATATGATAATAGATTACTATAATATTATTAACTTTTGAAATAGATATTTTAAAAATCAGATTAAAGATTTTTTTTTAATTATAAGCTGTATAAGTTTCTTACATCGACAATACATAAAATTAAATGCTAAAATCAATGAAGGTGATGACTATTTTTGGTGAAAGAAAAGATAACATTGGCATTAAAAGTTTTAGAATATGTTGAAAGCTCACATAGTAAGAATTGGTCAATAACATGATGAGTCACATTGTTGCAAGCGATTCATATATATGTAGATGTTTGAACTATCCCAAGTAGATGTCCTGATTCACTTATTCCTTAAAGATTGTCGAGCTTCAAAGATGTTCCAACTACCCGAAATAACTTATTCATTAAGGATTGTAAAGCTTTGAAGATGCTACATAAAACTACAATTTTTCAAATCCTCAAAGCTATATTTTGAACTTGATTTTGAAAAAATCATATTGGAGGTTGAAGGCATGAGTCAAAGGTATTAGAGTTCTTAGTTTGATTAAGCGAGAGGAGAAAAGAGTTTTGACAAGGAGGGAGAGGGTTTCTTTATTGGTTAACTTTTAATTTTGAATAATCGTGATGATAAAAAACTGTTAATATATTAATTATTAGGAAAACTAACTAATGTTAGTGGTGATTTTTAATTGTCATTTGATGAATATTAGTTGGATTAAAATAATTAGATAGGAACCAAGGAAGATGCATACAGACCCATGCAAATGCTCAAAATGGGTTAACAAGTCATTAATGGAAGTCACTTTCGATATAATGATTTTTACAACAGAAACACTCAAAGGCATCAACACTTTAAAACTTAGAATTACAAAACAAAGCCTTTCAACACCTTAGCAAATTGCATGTCATTGCCAAAACAAAGAAACACGTTGCCATGTTTCAATGCACACATTCAGAAACATAAAAAAGAGAGAACGTTGACGAGTAGGGTATATTTATCTTTACAAATATTTGATTAACAGCCATATGACAGCAACCAAAACCACTATACCGATCACTGATAAAAGCATGCACAAGCAGGAGCAACCACCCTTGGTACGTTTGTTCAAAACTGCCAAGTTCTTTTGCACTCGCTGTTTTCAAATCAGAAACTCAAAAGGTCAGTTGCAAGCTACTTCATTTCTACAATATCTCACATCAAAGGAAAATTAAAAACTTATTACTTTCAAAAAGAAATGCAGAAAATTTACTAAATATTGTTATACAAAAAACATTATCTCCTGATAAAAACCTAACATTATGAGCAGAAATCCCCACAGATCCATAATTGACAGCGTATAATGATTAAAATACATTCAACCCAAATAAGTATAATGATAGGAGGTTATATTGATTCACTTTCAAAAATAACAATTTAAAGATAATATACCTACCAAAACTAATGAATTTATAGACTGAAAAAGATAAACACATAATTGAAGAGGATATCCCATGGTTTCACCATGTTGAGCACGTTGCAAATCCATGCCATAAATTTAACTTTCTTACGCTTAAAAACAAGTTATGATCCCAATATAAAAGTTATAGTGAGAATGTTACCCTCAGCCGAGAATCTGTAACATCTACATGTTCGTCTAAGTCATCCTAGCAAAGAAGAGAAAGGATAAGATTTTAGAACTGATAGGAGATGGATTGTAAAAGGAGCAAAGAAAAATAACACATGGGGGAACATACAATGAGCCTGGTGTGTAGATCCAGCTCTTCATTGACTGCCAACGCAATATGTTTTGTACTGATTACAGTCTCCTCCAATTTCTCAAGGCCATCGTCTTGTTCTGCTTGAATAGCACATTTCAAAATTAATATAAAAAAGCAGACTAAAAGTGATATTTTTCAATTTCAGACAATTCAAAGTGACCTTTCATAATTTGCCGTTGAAGACCAACTAGTCCACTGTTGTCCAGGCCAACAGTTCTGCTCATTGCATCTGATTTTATTTCTGGACCAAGCAAACTATCCCTATTTGCAAAGTTTGACATGTTCAATGTTGAAGCCATTTGGTTAACTTTAGTCCTCAAATTTCCAAGCATGTCCTTGCGACGATTCATTTCCTTCTCAGTTCTGTGCATTATTGACAAGGAAACACTTCAATAACAAGCATGCAATTTAACGTCAAAGAGATAGTCAAGATCAGGAGGTTTCAAAATATTTATTTCAAAATGAAAGAGTATCAGATGACTACAAGCCAATAGTGTTCCAGGTCACTATGGTTTAAGAGCATGAGCTTTTCTTAATCAGCATCGGAAACAACTAAACACTCACTTTGCAGGGACCTTTGACAAAAGAGATTGCAAGCTATCAAGCCTGGTCCCTAATATTGTGATCTTCCTTCTTATAGCAGATGCATGCCGCTGGGTTTCTGGTCCAGAAGCAGGAAATGAACTACGTTCAGAAATCATGCCAGTGATATCATCAGCAAGTTTTACAGCTTCATTATATTCCTTCATCCATGAGTCTGAAGAAGATGCCATTTGCCTGAAAATAAGATGCAAAAGGAAGAAAACCAATCTGAGAACCAAGGTACAGTCATTTACTCATTTTATAGAAGATATAACCAATAGAAGTTATATTTAACAGATTTTACATTGAATGTAGCATAAATAATACAAGAAATAAAAGATTCCGTAAAATAAATAATTCTAGTGTCCAACTCTATAGATAATTTTCCAGTCCACGTGATTAATAGGAGATAAATTTTACCAGGTTAGAGAAATTCCTAACACACAGATTAATATAAGTACCTATGACACAATGATTCCCACTTGTGATAGATTAACATTCCACATCTTACTACCAACTCTGGTGCCTCAAGAGCAACCAGTCACAGCCATACGCTAGTGCAAGAATATCATGATAGTAAAGATACTGAAAAATTAAGTCAAAATGGTATTTTACATTATTACAGCCATTGGTCACTTTGACTTGAATAAACAGCAGTGAAAGTAAATTTAGATCATTTTTACACAGTACTTCATGAAGTTACTCCATCCTTCCCTAATAAGTTATGTCAGCCTCCTAACAAAAGAGGAAGAGACTGATCAGTCAAAGTTACCTCTACAAATGAACCAAGTCTCGTTCAAATGCAGCAAAACTTAATGGATCACTAATTATCAGCTCAACCAAAGAACCCTTTTGCTTTATGTCAAAAACTAATCATTGCAGCTTTGCCCCACAAAAAGTTCCATAAGATATTTGAAAAATGGAAAAAGGTTTTCCCAATCAAAATAGGAAACTATATCATCGGCTAGTATCATGAAGAAAGATCAGAATATGTGTCAACAACATTGTTCTATATAGACTGAGAAATTCTGAAGCATGGATACAGTGACATCCATAATTTCCAAAATATAGGACACAGCAACAGAAATACACCACTGAACAGTATTATGAACTGTTTAAATTGACAATCAAGAGAATATTCAAAATCATCTATTAAAAAGTAGTCAAATATAACAATCTAAACACATTATTTTCTGATACAAAAATGGATCTAATCCATCCATCTAAAATCCAAAAAGTGAAAAGAGGATCTAATTCATTTAAGACATTTCACCCCCTTGTTGATCTCCATCATTGAAAAACACACCCTCTAAGTTAGATTCATCTAAAGAAAAATTTAAATAGAGAAGGAGGAACACAAAATATAAATGTGAAATAGACGGTTTGTTTGTTTAAAGAAGAAAGAGAAACTTACACAATAAGTTTCTTACCTTCCAACAGCTTAAAAAAATAATTCTTTCTACCCTCATTCTAACCCTTTATTTTGTATAATATAATGGTTCTAATAAATAACTCACGCTTAACTGTTAAATTAAGAGAGAATGAAGGTGAATATAAGTAACTCTCTTAGACTTACACTTTAAATAGCTTGATCCCTCTTTAATACATCAGTCCTAGAATCTCCACACTCCAAATGTCCAATCCTGATTGTTCAAAATCTCTCATCCAACATATATATGACAAAATAAAACTGAATTAAACTTATAATGGTGTAGCACTCATAACCTCATCAATAACCGCACCCAAATTCAGAAAACCCCATCAGCAACTGCCCTCCCCCACCTTCAACTACCAACCATTGAACCATGGCAACACCAGCATCTACATAATTCTTACCAAAAGTGAATCTTCACCAATATCTCGACCTCTTATACCAGCACACCAGACCGATTACTTCAACAATATATTCCTCCATGCAAAATTCTAAATCTACACAACAATTGCCGCGAACCACAACATGAAATAAAGGCATAGCACAAGGATGTCCTTTTAAGCTCTTCATCATGATCACAAAAGGAAAACTACAAAATCCCATCCATCATGAGATATGCAGAAAATCAACCACAAAACATGATACCAAAATCAGATACAAACACACAATTCTCAGAAAACAATAACCACAGAAGGAAACCATCAAAACAGGCACCAAAAAGCGCAATTCGGAAGACCTAGAGCTCAACCAGCAACTCAAGTCCAGATGGAAAAATCAGAAACAATGCGCACGAAAAACGAAAGTGGAAGAAGATCGCAAAAGGATAATTGAATTGAATCGAAACTTACGCGTTTATGATGGTGAAGAAAGCGACCTTCTGTCTTCTGAATTAGGGTTTGGGAGTGAAGAGGAAGGAGGGGTTTGGTTTTGATGAGAATAGAACGTGTGTGAGATTGGCGTAACGGCGGCACCACCAACCGGCACCGTTTGTCTGAAACGGTCGTCGTTTAAGGATAGTGTGGGACGGAAAAAGTCTGTTGCTGAGCGCAGCGTCGTTTATGGTGTCCCTTCCCAACTATATACTATTTGTCATCGATTCATTCTAAAGTAAGAGGTCGATTTATGAGTTTTATAAATTACATTTTTTAACTAATTCTTATTAAGATCAATAAATGAGTTTATTTTTTATTCATTAAATAATAACTAAATCATTTCCCAATATACAATTCCTTCAAAACTTTATTAAGTTAATATTTTTTTAATAATGTTCACCACTAAATTTCAATAGTATAACCATATTTGTACTATAAATACTGCGAACAAAAGATTAAGAAAATTCAAAATAGTTGATAAAGCTATATTTGAAAAAATATATATAGATAAAACGTGTAATGGAGCAATACGACTTAGAGATAAAGACAAAGGATATAAAGATTATAGATAATAAAAAATAAGGGATTCAAAAACAGTATATTATTATATTCATACAAGAACTAATAATGGATAAAAGAAATTTACCCGTAAATTACTAGATTGGAAAAAAATTTAAGTGGAATTTTAATGTTATGTGATAAAATCGAATTCACATTTTTTGGAAAAAATGAGAATTAACTTCAAAGCTTTAGCTATGTGTGCTATTGAATTTGTAAGAGTTAACTCTAAATTCTTAACGCCATGTGCTGCATAAAAATTTTGATACCTTTGCTAAAGAAAATAATTTATATCATAATATGTAAATTAAATCTAATAAAAAATAACGTCCACATAATAATGTTCGTAATAGATTTTCTATTGATTCAAAATTTATCGTATCTGATTGTCGCTATTGTGCTGATCAATTAACTTTACCTAACATTCTTCTGTGTATCATTGTTTAAGTAATTACTTTAATTAAAGGTCGTCTAATAATAGATTACTGTAATATTACTAACTTTTGAAATAGATATTTTAAAAATCAGATTTAAGATTATTTTTTTAACTTATACGCAGTGTTACATTGATAATGCATAAAACTAACTGATAAAATCAATGAAGGTGAGAATTTTTTTTGGTGAAAGAAAAGGTAACATTGGCCTTTCAGGTGTGAGAATATGGTGAAAGCTCACATAGTAAGAAGTGGTCGATAACATGGTAACTCTAACTCAACAACAACACACATTCAACCACTTCCTGCTACACACATTGTTGCAAGCGATTCATATATGGCTAGGCTTATTTGACTCGTTAAATCGAATTCGACAGCAGCAACAAGAAACACGAAAATGTGAGCATTAGCAGAAGTCAGAGGTTAGCTCCATTATCTACTGTTCAAAAACAACAAAAGTGGAGTTCATGAGAGGGCTAATGAAACAGTGAGTGTGCAAACACATCGAGTTACACTATCTGTTGTATCAGTCGAGTACCGAGAGTAAACCTACCAAGGAAAAAAAAGAGACATTTAGAACTGAACTTTCCACCAACAGACTCTGGGTCTTAGAAGCTACACATGGGAGGGCTCAAGCTACTCAAGCACCAAGCTTAAAAGATAACAAAAGCATTACAGTAGCTGATAGAAAAACAAAAACAAAGGCATTCTGTACTGGAAGCATAACCAAAGTAAAACTGATTCTCTGCTAGAAGGAATAGGCGCTCATATCTGAAATTTGTCAAGAAACGATGATATACCACCCAAGGGAGCAGAACGTAAGATTGGAGGCTACTTTCCTAAGATACAAACTAAAATTCATCTTTAGGGTGCTTATCACCTTTCGCTGGTGAGAAAAGCCACTGAAATATCTGGGAAAACTTGCTGCCCGAGGGCTCCAGCTCTAGCTTTGGATTACAGACCGAACGGTAGTCATGCTTCTGATGAGGTGCAACTATTTTTTCCTGTAGAGAAAACTCAACATTAAGAATAGTAGAATATAAAACAGCATACTATAATTACTAGAACACATTGATCATATTCATATTCAGTATTGTAGTGAGGCAATATAAGTACCTTGAATAGTTCAAATGGACAGAAATCAGAGCCATCACAACCCTGTATACGATGAGACATACCGAGTTATTGACAATCAATAGCTCAATAAGATTTTAAACAATAAGTGAAACCTTGCAACCCCCGGACCATAAGAATTGGTAAAACTAAGATAACAAAAGCTTACTGGCATTGGAATGGGGTGTTCATTGTGTAACACCTGCACAAAGTGCTTGCTTATAGATCTATCTGGAGCAGGACATCTATACAAGACCAGCATGTTGTTGCCAGCAAAAGGGGCTACAGTGCTACCCCGCCATTTTCTTTTCTGTGGAGGCATTGGGGGCTGCTGTAGAGGTTGTTCCTTCTGAATTTTTTTAATCTCTGTACTTTGTCAAAAGTGAACATGTATAAGCACACTAACTACTAGTTAGAGGTTAAAAGTAAAGAAAAAACAAAAGAAAAATGTAATTCTGTACATATTTCAAGCAAAGCGTATAAAAGTCTCACCAGATCCTTCAAGAAATAAACCAAGGAGACATGAGAATGGAACTATAGTTTCAGCATGCGCAAACCGAAGTCTTGCCTTTTCAAAGCTGCCAGAAGCATGTCTTTCTATAGAAGCCATCAAGAAAGGGGAAACGAGTCAAATGTTCACATATTCAGGAGATATGCTTCAAAAGGAGAAACAATAGTCTGTAAAGTAAAAAATAATCTCCCTTGCTAGTTTGCATTAGCTATATATAATTTCAACCAACAACTTTGAATGAGCATGCACACAAACACATAAATAATCAGCATGGGTAAAAGAGTTTGACCCAGTTTATTAATACACAAGACATAAGACATGTAAATAAAACAATGAGATGAAAATTACATACTATTTATTACTGGAAATTACATACTATTTATTAATGTTTACATGGTGCGTCCACACGAAGACAAACGTAAAATTAATATTGCCTATTTTCTTAGAAGGCATCAAACATTTTAAAGTTGTTCTGGAATGAGAGGCGTCATTTCCCTTCGATTACAACAAACAAATAATGACTTCCTTAGCTAAATATGTTCAAATAAATTATTGGCCCAAACGATAGTTGTTTAATCAAAGTACTATAAAACACAGCTAAAATGCCAACGGGTTGTCAGCTGAAGCTGAATATGTGTGTGTACACACACATAATGATATATGGAGGTTCCCATGTGCAGTCTTTGCCGGAGGTATTTGTGGACAGGACAAGTTTAATATATGATTTACTGAAAAAGGTTCATCTATACATAATATTATCACGAGTTTCATTAACAGGATATGGCATGAAGAAAAAGATATAAAGTACACACTTGAAAAGTACGAAACTAAACTACCTTCTTTAGCCATGATAGCCTGTTCCATGGATTGAAAAACATCTTCAAGTAATGGAACTCCCATTCTATAGTTTACTGATTTACCATAACCCTTCAGAATAAACATCTCCAAATCATCTGTCCACTCCAGCAATTCAATCTAAGCACACAGAAATTAGCATATATCAATAAACATCCAGCATACATTTACATAATAAACTATTTTTCTTCTATTCATCAACAACAGTCACATAATTGGCATATAGCATGAGCAATAATTTAACTGGAATTATCTCTTTTTTAACTTCTTTTTCTTTGCAGCTAATTAAAAACAATGACATTTGAATGGATGTCAGTTTTATTACAATTCAATAAGCTATTATAGAAACATCACATCAAAGATCCAAAACGTGCCTTTCAAAAGGTCAAATTAAATAGTTTCCTGACATCTTTATAATTTTTAATCTCTATTTAAAAATATTTATAGACATTCAAAGAGGAGATTGCTAAGATTAGATCATAGATTGTATCGCATAATGACTACAGAACAAAAGTACCTCAGTAGGGATGAAAAGACTACACGCTTGATTAGTTATATCTAACAAGGATGCTTCCTGTCAAAATAACAGATTAAGAAATAAAAAAGAAAGAAAAATACCAATCTCCAAAACCTCAGTTAAATGATTATTTATAAACTCAAACTGGTAAAGAACAAAAGGAGCTGGGATTAAAATTTGTAACAACCTGTTTACACAAAAACCAGAGAGAAGATGTATCCTGGCTAGTAAAATTAAGTCCATGGCGCCCAATCAATGCAGATGTAATCTCATCCAAGATGGGTTCCTTAAGTTTACTAACTGCAGGTTCCTGACTTTTCCGATAAGCCTGCACCATAACCCAAGAATTATACAACCAGACAAACAATGTTACGAAGCATAAGCACTACCTTTAGGAACACTAAAGATCCCAAAATGTCCAATTAACCACAAAGTCATGCTCAAATATTATGCTGCTTATCAAATACCTCATGTAGCTTCTTCAAAACACAACAGCAACTTTCACATTCAACCAGAAATGGACTTAACATGAAGCAAATATGGAAATTTAAATACATTTAAAATATGTTAAGTTCCATAGAATGGCATGACAAGGCAAAACTGTAAGCAAACCTTCCAGCAATACTGAAGAAACTTTATCAATGAAAGGAGAAGACACAAACATGGTCAACAGTAATTACAACGTAAAAAGGGTGACATTCAGCTCGAGTGATTTTATGTAATGTATAACAATCATATTTTCAAATAGACATTAAAACATATGAAATTGTCTAACTATAATTTCAATGATCACATTAAATCACACTATGACTACAACTTACCTTGTAATTATGACAGCAGTCATGAAATCTCAACTGGAGATCACTAGCACGGCTTTCACTTGTCACAGCAAAGGCTCGATGATGCCCAGGTCCAAGACTTCCATTGCCACTGAAAAGCCCCATACCAAATGCCACAGCACTGGCAGATGCTCGGGGAATCTGTTTTCCAGATAAGAGAGATGTGAGTTGAATAAATTTGTAGCTTCCAAATGTCCAAAGGCAAGTCCATATGGTATATTGCAACCAATCAGCATTTCCTCATCAACTTGAAGCAATATACTCTTTTTGCTTTAGATCAATCACCATTTCTTTACTAATCCAAAAACTACGAGTGTTGTAAATTGTGGTAACAAAAAATAAATTAAAATATCAAAATCGAAGATAAACTCACCTGAGATGCCTTAATAGGATATACGTCAGGATGGTATTCTTCATCAAACAAATCTGGAAACTTGGCTCTAATCCTGATTCCAAGATCATATAATTCTTCCTCTCCTTTGATAATTAATTCACCACCCTTACGCTTTCCCTGCCAAGGAGATTTCCATCCATTTAGCCACGAAGGAACCCTCTCCAAAGGCAAACTTCGCTCTTTTGCTTCCCTCACAAGAACTTCCAGACGAGCAGCCAAATTATCTAACTCCTTTATCCTTTTCTTCGTGGGAGATCGAGTTCCATGCCTTGCCTAAGTAAAGAAGTGTCATCATCCTCTTCCATTAAGTTAAGTGCAACCAGTCAACCAGATAGTTGAAAGCTATAAAATTTTAATCACAACCTAAACACTCTAGAAATATTAACCCTTGATTCAATTCAACACCGTTGTACATTTCTCCGTCAAACAGGATAACAACATAACACATTCCTAATCAATAAAAACCACTATAAATAGTCGAGAAAGTTACCACAAGATTCAAATGGATCGGAACACATCCCTCCGGAATTTTAGAAGGAATGAAGTTATTGTCAGAAATGTCTTTCACGGCACCATATCTGCGAAGAAAAATCAATAAAGTCAGCAAACACATGCACACAAAATTCTCATCAAAATTTCTAGAAAATAAATAAAAAATAAAATCGCAGAAAATGAGCGAAAAGAAGATTTAGTTTGTCGAATGAATTACGAATGCAAACATGAGAGAGACCTGGAGACAGTGGAGAGGTGTTTGCGAACATCGAAAGCTCCTTCTTCGGCGTTTGAATACCGTATCAACAAAAGGAACAATAGCAGAACAAAGGCCATAATAGAATTGTTCATTCTCCCTGCTGTTTCAAATCCGAATAGGAATCAATCAATCACCAACTGGAATCATACATTTCTTACTCAATAGGAAAACCAAAAAGAAAAGTTAGCGGTGTCTCTGGTGACGTCAATTCGCCAATGGTGGCAAGGCAAAGCAACCCGACCCAACTGTAACCGCTTTTAGTGGGTGCGGGTTGGCCCATGCCCGAAAATGGGCTGAATTGATCTGTTTCACCAGAGCTTACAATGGATTCAATGTTGGGTCACCCTCAACTGTCAAAAAGAATGAACTGGTTCCATCTTACATCAAAACCAGGCAAAAAAAATGCGCAATTCGAAGGAAAAACGAAAGTAAAATAAGGAATAAAATGGGAATTGAATAGAATCTTACACACTACTTCTGGAGAAAATGACAATTTCTCTTCTGAATTAGGGTTTCTAATAAAGGAAGGACTGGTTTTGATTGGGCTGATGGATACGACGTCGCGTCTGAGATTGGCGCACTGGCGGTGGCACCACCAACCGACACCGTTTGTCTGAGACCGTCGTCGTTTAAGATGAGTGGGACGGAAAGAGTCTCTTGCTGAAAGCAGTGTCTTTAGAGTATTCAAATGTAAGAGTTTATATTTTATAGTAACTAAATTTTCTTATTATAATTTTAAACTATTAATCAAAAGATTTTCATTATTATTGTTCTATAATTATCTTAATGTAATTATTAATTATACTTTCATTAATATAGTATGAACATTATTTTTATAAATTTTAAATGTTGAAAAATTATAGAATTATAAAACAAAAGAATTGTAAAGGTATAGAGTTACAAACTATAAAATTATAGTTACATAATATAAAATAATTATATTTAAAATAGAATAAGTTTTGTTAATTGGAGACTTATATGTTTATATTTGATGTTTGATATATTGAATTTATAATTTTAAAATTTTTAACCAAACCATACTTATTTAAACAAAGATAGTTTCTTATTTCATTTTTATTGATTAGTTAGTCATACCAATCCATACTTGAATAAATCGAATTAAAGGACAGTCTTGAGATCCATGAAAGTTGTTAGCTGCGATAAGAAAAGGAAAAATGATGTTTTGAGAACTAAAAAAAAAATGGTGACAACATTTATTTTATGTTTATTTTCGTGTCATAAAATACTTTCATGTAAATATTTTTAAAGAAATTTAAAAATTGAAAATCACTGTAACATACATAATAACAAAAAAGTTATGAAAATATGTAATCGGTGGCAATTGAATATGGCTTTTCATATTTCAGAAACGAAAACAAACATTAGAGATCAAATGACAAACCAGCGAGCCCAAAAGAAAAATCAGGTTGAAATTTTTTGAGGGAAACTCAAATTTGAATTTTTGAAACAGAAATCAAGGTACAATAAAGGAGTCTGCAATGAAGGTATACAACTATTTAATAAGAATAACTTGATCTTGTATATACCAAATCAAGTCATTCATAAAAGCATAAAATGTAAACGATTAGAAGAAAAACAAGCTACTAAGCAAAGCAAAGAAGAATAATGTTAGATGGTTGTTGTAAAACGTTGCAAAACATGTTCCAATAGTCAATGAGAAAAGTGTCAAAATATTATATGGTCAACGTGTCACCATCATGATGGACAATTATCATATGGACTTCTATCATGATAGACGATCATCATCTAGCATGAATATCCACTGTCTAGCCTTGTTTAAAGCATTAGACACTCACTATAATACTAAATAGTGATCATCTAGCCCATAACATTTAATCATATAGAGTATTAGAAAACGATTTTAACACCCTCCCCTACTCATTATTCCTAGTTTGGATACAATGTTTTGGAAGAAAGTACTCTTAAGAGTTTTGGTGAAGACATCAGCTAGCTGGTCTTAGTTTTGATGGGAAGAAGATGTAGAAGATTTTCTTGGATCTTTTCACGAACCACGTGGCAATCAATATCTATGTGCTTAGTGCATCATGAAAAGTAGAGTTATGGACAATGTGAAGAGCAGATTGATTGTCGCAATATAAAATTCCAATAATGCTTGATCGAATGCAAAGATCATTTAAGAAGATAACTTAACCATCGTAACTCGCATGTTGTAGTAGCTAATGCACGATATTCTACTTATGTAGAAGAGCGTCAAACTGTAGATTGTTTCTTGGATTTCCAATAGATTAAAGAATTCCACAAGAAGATGTAATATCCAGTAGTTGATCGTCTGGTGGTAGAGCCGGATGTCCAATCAAAATCATTGAAATCTTTTAATTGAACCGATGTCTTTGAAGAAAAGAAAAGACTTTGTGAAGGATTGAACTTTATATAACGAATGACATGTTGGTTTGTTTGGTGATGGTTGACTATGGGACTTTGAACAAACCTACTTAGCAAATGGACAACAAAACTAATAGCAGGTTGTGTGTTGATTAAATATAAAGGATATCTATAAGACTCAACATCATGAAGAGGAGCGTTTAATATGAAGAGAAGCTTGGTATTCTTTGATAAAGGTGAAAGATATGACTTGTTGGCCATCATTCCTAAGAGAGCATATTTCCTTTGGCAAAGATGTATACCTTTCTTGGATCTAACAACTTCAAAACCCATAAAATATTTTAGCTCTCCTAAGTTTTTGATCTTGAAGGTGTTATTCAGTGCCTGCTTCATTTCTTCAATGTTTGTTGAGGAATTTTCAGCAAGAGTGATATTGTCTACATAAACAAAAAAAGCAGTGAAAGTAATAAGAGTATTTTTAATTAAAAATAAAGATAGTTTTGCAAACCATTGTCTACTAGCCTGCTTAAGACCATAAAAAAAATTTTAGTTGAAAGGAAAATTTGATTTGGTTGACTTAATTTGAATTTAGATATAAATGCCAATGTTGTGTAACTACTTAGGCTAAAAGAAGTCTAACAATAGTTAATTTTGCAATTGGTGAAAAAGTATTTAGATAGTTTATACTTTCAACTTACTAATAACCATTTGTAACTAGACGATCTTTATACTTTTTTTATGGTTCCATCATATTTATACTTAATCTTTTACACTCATTTATATCTAAGAGGAATAGGAATCTTGTCATAAGGTCAAGTTGTTACGGTCTAACAAAGGAGTTTGGTAACCAGAATAACTTAATCCTTATATAGTAGATCAAGTTCACTAATAAAAAAGAAGCATAAAATGTAAACAGTTAGTAGCAAAAACAAGCTACTAAGGAAAAAAAAATAATGTTAGATGATTATTGTAAAATGCTACATAAAAAATTCCAACAGAAAAGTGCCAAAACACTAGATAGTCAACGTTTAGGCCACCACCATAATGGATAGTCATTGTTTGGACTTCTACCATGAAAGACATCATCATCTAGAATGAACAATGACTTTCTATCCTTCTTCAAAGCATTAGATGTTCACGGTAATGCTAGATGATGATCATCTAGTTCATAACATTTGATTATCTAGAGTATCATAACAACATTTTTAATAATAATAAAGAAAAAGATAAATGATTAAATTGATTTTAAAAGTAGGTTGTTATATTATTTGAAGATAACATAATTATTTAAAAGTACCTAAACTTGGAAAATATTCATTTTTATTATTTTAAAAAAAAAATCATTAAGGTAACTTGTATGACTAATAATAAAATGTTGTTTGTCTATCTCATAATTAAAATTGTATTTGTGAATAGCAACTGATTATCAAGAGAGTTTTTGTTTTTCAAGAATTATAGCATCACATCTTTAACTTAGTCTTTAAATCTAACCACTTATTGTGATCTAAATCTTGAAAGTAATTTTGAATTTTTTTATTAAGTCTCATATTATATATAATTATTAGAAAAAAATATAATATAAATTATTAGCAAAAATATTATTATGCCATTTAAATTTTAAAAAAATGGTTATTGAATTATTGCTGCTTAAGTTACATGTAATTTTGAACAAAAATAACTGTCCATTAAAGTTGGAGGACTTACTTCTTAAATTTTGTAAATTATAGGATTTGTTAGTAAGCAAAAACATGAACAACTAAACACAACATATATTCTAATAAAATTCTTGAATCATACCATTGACTAATGACTCTTAGAAAAATGAAACATGAAAGAAAAAGAAAAATTAGCATTCCAAGTGAATCTGGTTTAACTGTCTAGTGCCGCACGCAAACAAAAGTGCTGCTTAGAATGTGAATGATTCGTTTTCAAGTGTAAGAATATACTAAAAGCTCCCATAGTAATCATTGTTGGATAACACGGCAACTCTAATCAAACAACAACAACACATACCAACCACTTCCTCCTACATACGTCTCAGACAAGCCAAACTCCAATCAAAGTTTCAACACAGCAACCATATTAAGAAATCCTTTCTTAACCCTGCTGTTTCATCACATGGGTGTCTCAAATTTTTCATCTTTCACATCAAGCTCTTACCAAAAGAATTTTTCAATGTTTATGCTAAGTTGATGCTAGTGCTAGCTTTATCCCTCTTATAAGGTTCTATTAAATAATCCATGGCACCCTCTATTATTTTCTCTTTGTTGTGCCTTCTGTTGGTTTCGACATGTGGTTATGTGCAACCCCTTGAAGAGGGTTTCATCTCTGGGGTCATATCTGACAAGGGTCTTGAATATGCCAAGGAGTTGCTGATAGAGAAGGGTATTGCTTCCATTGTTATGCTTCAGCTGCCAGAGATTGAGAATTCTGCCCAAGTTCCTCTTGTTGGAAATGCTAAAGTGGTTCTTTCTGACATCACAATTACGGATGTTCAAGTCAATTCTTCATCTGTTAAGACGGGAGAGAATGGAATTGTTCTTGTTGTTTCAGGTGCCATTGTTGATTTAAGTATGAGGTGGAGGTACACTGTCAGCTCTTGGTTAATTCCAATTGGAATTTCGGATAAAGGAACTGCTTCAGTGAAGGTACATAACTAGAATTTGGCTCATGTTTATACTTTTTCTATGGCTGTAGTTGTAGAGTTTTGTTGAAATGTTGTTTACATGGTTGAATTCAAGTTTCAGAAGATCTGACTTTGTGAAACAAATGGAAAATATTTCCCTGAAGTTGATTATTTTGTCACAATTGGATGAGAAAATGTTGGAGTGGCCTTTAGCATCGTCTTGCAATTTGGAATTAACTCAAATTAGTACCAGTAGCTCTTAGCTGGTTCTTATATATAACAAGTGGATTCCAAAACCATGGGAGTATAGTTCATAGGACTGGTTAAAGAGTTTGATTGCTCTGCAGTGAGCAGAATTTAACTTTCAATCTTCAATATCTTGTTCATGTAAGTAGAGTTGATTACAAGATTACGAAAAGAAGAATGAAAAGAAATCTATGGTAATTTCTTGATCTTTGTAAAGGTTGTAGCTAAATCGGAAATCATAAACAATTAAAAAAGTATATTTTTTTTAATATAGAACACCTGGTCATAATTAATTTGGAAGAGCTTCACAGTTTTGTTTTTATTTACATTTTTAATTAAAATGTGTCTCCTTTTCCCCAAAGTTTGTATAAACAAAATAGATAACATTTTTGTAAACCAAACGCTCTCTAAGCTTTTGGCCAAGTTTATAAAGTGGCTTATCACCTTCTCATTAGCTCTTTTTAACTTATTTTTAAGAAGCTTCACATTAATGCTTATCAAAATATACTTATTTAATAATATCTTATGGAATAATCACTCAAGTTTTTTTCCCACTGTAAGCACAGAAAAAAGATGTTGTTATAGATGAAGAAATGTATTTCAATTTTAGAATCTGATTGGCAAAAATCTATGAAAATATGACTTAGAGCCTAGAAAAACACACACAAGTTTCATGAATAATATCTTTCACTTAGCAGTGTTGTACTATGTTTGAAGGTTACAGGTATGCAAGTGGGGCTTACCATAAATTTAAGGAACCAAGAAGGAACTCTGAGGTTGTCTCTCTTAGATTATGGATGTCATGTGGGAGACTTGTCTATAAAGTTAGACGGAGGTGCATCTTGGCTTTACCAACTGTAAGCAATCTTCTTGATCCATGTTTTTATGGAAAATAGACACTACTCGCATATTGTTTTTTGAGAACATTTCTTTGCTTATTGGTGTTTTACATTCCTATGGTGAGCTTTTGGTAAAAAAACTACTATAATAAAGCCATGCTTCAATTCTATTCTCTACTTCTTTGTTCTTTCCTCTAATGTGACTTGAAAGAAAGAGAACAGAAAAGAGCTGCTTCTACTAACTCTATTATAGGTTTGGTATAGTATACAAGAGAAGAAATAAGTAAGGTTGTTATGACAACTGAGACATCCAGTTTTCCTAATAGAAATGAGAGGGTAAGCCGTAACTGTGGGGCTGCTTTTAGGAAACTATCTGATGGAGAAATGCAAGATAAGATCAAAAGAGGATTTTGTTTGATGAGAAATTTGGGCCTAACTATGTTTATAGAAAACAACCACATATGCTGCTAATAACGAAGGAGAAAAAGTTTGCAGCTTTCCATGTTCACTATGGTAGACCTCACCACTAAGAAATCTAGAAATATTTGGAGCAAAATTAGGGATGTGAAGGTAGTGAGTGGTCTTGTGAGATTGTGGGGTGTCTCACAGTTTCATCTCTAAAGAATTGATGTTAAAGAATGGGTTAAAAACAGAAGAAACTCTTCCTTATGTGGTTTGTCAAGGGAAGTTCACTTGGTTTGTTTTGGAGTTACAAGGGGTGAACATTCAACAAGAATTCTTTATTTGAATTAGGAGGAGCAGATGTGGTTTTGGGATTGGAATGGTTGGTGAGTTTAGGGGAAGTTAAGGCTAATTTTAGAAAATTAAAGTTAGCCATAGGTAAGGGTGAATTGTAGCAGAATTTAAGTGGCGACCCTACATTGTCTACAACTGTAGCTTCCATGAAAATGCTGATGAATGAATTGCAGAAAGACGGTACAGGGTATGTTGTGGATCTGGTGCAGGAGAAGGAAGAAGCAAGTCCTCATCCAGTGCCCTCGGAAGTGGTACGAGTGTTGGAATTAAGTGCAGAGGTTTTTCAGGAGTTGGCTGAACTACCACCTAGCAGAAAACAGGATTACACTATCCATTTAAAGGAGGGAGTTTCCATTCTAAATCTCAGACCTTACAAATATTCTCATTATCAGAAAAATGAGATTGAAAAATTGGTTAATAACATGTTGAAAGCTGGAATCATTAGACCCAGTATTAGCCCTTTTTTCAGTCATATTATTCTAGTGAAAAAAAAAAGATGGTGGATGGAGGTTTTGTGTGGATTACAGGGTCCTCAACAAAACAACAATTCCTAATAAATTCCCAATTCCTGACATCGAAAAATTGTTAAGATGAATTGACAGGAGCAACAATTTTTTCTATAGTGGATTTGAAATCGGGGTATCATCAAATTCTCATGAAAGAAGAGGATATTGAGAAAATTGGTTTTAGGACTCATGATGGTCATTATGAAATTTTAGTGATGTCATTTGGTGCTTCAAGAGTATAAAAGGTTAACAAAAAGAAATGTAGTTTTGGTCAGACTAGTTTGGAGTATTTGGGTCATATCATGCCAGGAAAGGGAGTATCAGTTAACCTGAAAAAGGTGGAAGCTATGTGGAGGTGGCCTCTTCCAGAAAATATCACAGCCTTGAGAGTGTTCTTGGGTCTAACGGGTTATTATAGACAGTTTGTTCAAGGGTATGGCAAAATTGCAAAACCTCTGACTCAATTGTTAGAAAAGAAGGATTTTGCTGGAATGATGAGGCACAACATACTTTTGACAAACTTAAAGTAGCTAAAGTTTGAAATTTTTTACTGAACAAAGATTCTTGATAGAGGAACAGCTCAAGTGGGCTTCAAAACTTATTGGCTTTGATTTTGAGATACAATACTGACCGGGAAAGGAAACTAAAGCCGCTGTTATCTAGACAAGCATTATTTTCTAACATGTATGTCTATTTTGCAACCTCAAGAGTGGAAGGACTGGGGATTTGGAGGTTTAAAAGGATGTCAAGTTAAGTTCAATGATGCAGGATTTGCATGTTGATCCTACAGCTCATGCTAAATATGAATTAGAAAAAGGGAGATTGTACTATTAAGGGAAACTGGTATTGCCGAGACACGATCCTAGATTCTCTAAAATAGTGAAGGAATTATTACATGAATCTCCTTTGGGGTGACATAGCGGTTACTTCAGAACTTTCAAAAGGATTGCAGGTGTTTTGTATTGGAAGGGTATGAAGAAGGATATCAAGGCCTTTGTGATGCAGTGTGGCATCTGCCAATGAAATAAGAGTCAGATCTAGGCTCCTGTAGGGTTGCTGCAACCATTGCCAATTCCCACGCAAGTTTGGTTAGATATATATCAATGGATTTTATTGGAGGGTTACCTAAGGTCAAATGTAAGGTCACTCCAATGCTTTCTAAAGATTATATTCTTGAAGTGACTCCAGAAAATTTACTTGATAACTCTCAAGGAGAGTTAGAAGCTCTTCTCAAATGACACCAACTTCCAAATATAGAGAATAATAGTTGGGAATCGGCTGCTTGCATCAACAAAGAATTTCTAGATTTTTACCTTTAGGACAAGGTGACTCTTCATGGCCGGGGTATTGATAGGTTCAATATAGTATACAAGAGAAGAAATAAATATGGTTGTTGTGACAGCTATATCTGAAAACTTTTGGGGAGAGAAAGGATTAGAAGGATTGTGGAGAGTGAGGTTCTCTCGAATAACCCCAGCGTATGTATTTTTGTAGTCTATTCTTCTCTCGGATTTTATTCCTACTACATTGGTAGGAATTGGATTGGAGTAGTGCAATAAAGATTGGCAAGACTGAGTCCTTTATCACAATTTCTAATATTCAGTTCTATCACTCTACAACAACTTTTTTCTTGAAATGCAAGTCACATTCTATATAGAGTATGTGAACTTCTTCTAAAATGAGGCATAGTAGTCTTTTGTTTACATCTGAAGATGTGTATGTTGGCAAAGTTAGTTGATTGCATTTGAATTCTTGCTTCCATCCATTTAGGATCAGTTTGCCAAATGTTAAGTTCTATGTATTGATGCCTCTGGTGAACTTGGATTAGGAAAAAAGTGCATCAATTCCACTTTATTGCCTCTTTTCTTGGTGAAGTAGTTTGACTTCTTATGGAGATTGGTCTTTCCTTGATTTCACTAGACACAAATAAGATGGTTCTTAACTGAAAGTTATGAAGATTATACAGTTAACTTTTCTATTTGATATTTTTATTTTCGCGCAAGGGCTCATTATGGTCTTATATACTTCAATGGTATCATGAACTTGGCTAACATTGTGGACTTCATACAATCATTTTCTTTGCATGATATTGTGAAATTGGCCAACATTATAGTCCTATATACTTCTATCAAGATATTATGCCATTGACTTCTTTATATTTGCTTCAGGCTAGTAGATGCTTTTGAAGGGAATATAGCATCTGCCGTTGAAGAGGGCATTTCAGAGAAAATAAAAGAAGGGATAGTGAAGCTTGACAATTTTTTGGAATCTCTTCCAAAGAAGATATCACTAGACAATTCTTCTACACTAAATGTTTCTTTTGTTAGCAATCCAGTGATGAGCAGTTCCTCCATTGCAATTGCAATTAATGGTTTATTCACAGGGAAAAATGAAGTTTTACTACCTCAAGGTTACCACCACAAAAAAATGAAGATTTCTTCTGCCTGTGGTGGTTTACCAAAGATGATAAAAGTATCAATACATGAAAGTGTGTTCAAATCTGCCTCCGAAGTTTACTTCAATGTAAGTTTCTGAAATGTTGATTTAGTACTTTGCATGCCTTAGCCCAATCACAGTCTCCCCATCCCCTGGTTTGCATATTTTGAGATCTATCGGTGGATACTGTATAATATCTGTTGATAAATTTGTTTCTCTATAGGCTCTGACATCATAAAACTTTTTGTCGAAGAAACAACTTGATAATTACTTCATTGGTTCCAAAATGATTGCAGTTTTAGCCTTCTAAAAGAAATTCTTAATTAACTGATGTTCTTAGTTTTCAATGAAATATTGATCTTTTTATTCCTAATTTGCCTCCAAATGATAGAAAATAAAAGTAATACATTATTAAGAGAGTAAGGTCATTTTACTAAATTGTTCCAATTAGTGATATATTTATTGTTATTCTTAATCTGTGTGAAAAAACCTTAAACTGTAGTTATCTTGGGATGAGAGTATATGAAACCAAGAAATGGACAGTCTTGATTCAAGCGAAGCATTGTCTTTCTACAGTTTGCATCACAGTGATATTGCTGGACTCTCCATGAATTTGGGACAGAAGGATTATTGTTTGAGCTCAAATAGACCTTAGACAGCTAAGATGTATCACAATAGCTTAGAATTGAGTCCATTGTTCATTGTTCATTCTATTTTACCTTGATGCTTTTACTTTATTATAGATTTAAAATGTAGTTTCACACTTTATGTTTTTTTTTGTGCTCAGGCTGGTAAAATGCAATTGATTGTTGATGAACTGCCTGACCAGGCCATTTTGAACACTGCTGAATGGAGATTCATAGTTCCCCAATTATACAAGAGATATCCAAATGATGACATGCAGCTTAATATCTCTATATCTTCTCCACCAGTTATACAAGTGACATATCAAGATGTTGGTGCAACTATTCTTGTAGATATAACAATTGATGTTCTGGAAGATTTTGAAGTCATACCTGTTGCATGCATCTCAGTGGTATGCTACATAATGTCCAGATACATAATGTCCAGAATAGGAACCAAATTTGTTTAATTTGATAGCTAAAAATTCCTAAAGCTAGCAATCTTTCAAGGAGCTAAACATTATAATGCACTTCTTTTCAACATAGAGATCAAGCTATTGAACATTCAAACCGTACCGGTCGGAGCTGGACGAACCAACAACACCCGGTATCGGAGACTGTATGGGTCGTATTTAATGCGTATCATAACTTAAAATGAAATTACTTGATTTATCGCGTATCTTCTTATTTTACCTTGGTGTATTCACTCAGACCGGTCGGACGGCCTCTGATACCGGGTATTGTTGGTTCATCCAGCCCCACCGGTACAAAAACTTTTCACTCATTTATTCTCATATTGCTTAGCATATGCAAAAGCAAGTTACATTGACTAAAGTTTCCAAGTGACCAAACATTTTTTCTTACTCATCATGTCCATGATCTCTCATTTATCATCATTAACCAATTATCATATTTAACAAGTTCCATTTTTCTTGCTTCTGCTACAGGAAATTAGTGCTTCATGTGCTGTAGAAATTGTAGGAAATGACATTGTGGGTAGGCTCACATTACAGGAATTTTCTACATACTTGAAATGGAGCAAAATAGGGAAATTGCACATGCTTCTGATTCAGGTAAATCAGATTAAAAGTAGTCTTACATTTTCAAATTTCTAGTTTCAAATAACTGGTTGCTAAAACTTAATCATTATGTATTCTTCAAACTACAAGTTAATCTATATCTCCAACTTTTGTCAACTTTTGCAGTCACTAATGTCAAGTGTCCTCAAAACTGTTGTCCTTCCATACTTGAACTTCAAATTAAAGAGAGGATTCCCATTACCAATTATTGATGGTTATGGCTTTCAGAATGCTAAAATCTTGTACAACCATCCATGGATTGCAGTGTGTAGTGATGTTTCTTTGGAAGATTACTATTTAGATCCTCAATCAACTTTAGCTTATGTTTCATAAAATTAGTTACTGTAAAAAAATTGTATGCTGTATTTTGTAGCAAGAGGTTGTAAAGTGTAAAATATATGTATAGATATCCACAAAAACATGATAGTCATTTCTTATATTATAGAGGTAGAATATTTTATAATTAAAAATGTTTAAATAAAAAAACATATTGTGATTTTTTTTATAATTATTATTATATTCATAATTTAAAATTTCTTTTATCTTCATAAATAAATTACTAAATCTCATAATCAAAAGTTATAATTCAAAATTTTGTTATCATGTTTTTATAAATGTTAACAGTACAATATATTTAAATTGTGAAATAATTTTAATAGTAACACTTTGCTAAATATCTTAAAACATTGTATGTAAATATAATTAATAATAGCTTTTTTTATAAGATAGTGTCATTACATAAAAAAAAAACGTAAAATCAAACAAGAAAAAAAAAATATAGAGACTAGACCAAATTTATATGTGAAAAAAAAAATTCATCCAAGTAACATAATCAACTACACTGAGAATTAAAAAAAATAAATAAAGACAAAAAAAAAAAAACAAAAGAACGCGTACCTTCCATTAATAAAAATTTAAATAAATTCAGAACTTTTAAAACTAGTTTTGATTAGTTTTTGAGTTTTTGGATTGATTCATTTTTAAATACACATACAGAGAAGAAGTGATTGAGAGAAAATTTGAATTGATTTGACTTATTTTGTGAATTTTTTCAACTCAACCAAACAACGCATACCTATTTTTATAACTATAGTCTAAACTATATGAACAAGTGAGAACTAAGTTGATGAATGTTTGTTGATGAATGTTTGAAGTGGATAAGGGAAGACAAATGTTATATATTTGTTTATAGATTAAAAAAATAAAATAAAAACATATTATAATTGTTTTTGGATAAAAATGTGAATAAGATAGCAATAGCCATCCGACTATATTTATGTTTAAGAAATTCAGATTTTGGAACAAAAAAATCAAGAAAAAATTAAATATTGATATGTTCGAATTATAACTATTGTTTAATATTTAAATATTTTTTATATTTTGTGGTAATTAAAATACTTTATTCTAATAACAAAATCAACTTGTCTTATTTAATCAAAACCTTTAAAAAACAATCAATTTAAAACTAATTTAATTTAAATTTTAAAAAATTGTAAAATTCTCTATCAAAATTGAAATTAAAACAATTGCTTCATAGGTAACATTAAGCATATTAGAGTAAAAATGTGGAATCTTTTGATTTGTGGGTCATACATGGATCATCACAAGTCATCTTACTAATTATTTGGTGGAATTATAATAATTATGGTTGTGTGCCCTATGGTATATAAGATACTAAATAAAGGGAATCCAAGCAAAGAAGGGATACTCATGGATCTTCTTTAGCCATATATAGAGGGTTCACAAATGGTAGCATGCCCTCACCTATGGAGACATGGTGATGAAAAGTTTGGAAAGGGAATGTTTGGTGTTGGCCTCATGTTTATTGTGTCTTCATTACTAGCATGGATCTTTTCCCATGCCAACTTCCAACTTATATATATGTTTCTATAATTTTATGTATTGTTATATAGTACCATATAATGCTTATAATCCCTTTTTTTTTATGTTCAAGATTTTTGTGAATTGTTCACAAAAGTCAATAACTTTAGCTTAGAGCAAATTGAAGAAGGGGACAAAATTGAAGGATCTATGGTAATAGATTATGTTTCTTAACTTATGTAAACATGTATGATTTTTTGAATCAAGCAAAGAGTAATTTTATGCATTGTTAAGGTTTGGAGTGTTGCCAGATGTTTGTGTAATTGTTCCCTTATCTTAAACTTTTGTTGTCAATGAATTTCTGCTTCCTGTGAATCTGAATATACATGCTTCCGAACTCAATTTTAAATAAAAAGTATTAATGATCTTAAATACAAACAAAATTTAATTATTAATTTACTGAAATTTATTTTTTAATGATACTATTTTATTTTAATATGAAGTTTTAATGAAGGACAATTAAAAGAATTTATTTTCTAATTGTGATATTAATAGAATTAAATAATAGTACCGGTGCAGAAAGACTTAAAAACGGCAGTTATTCTTACTGTAAAACGATATCTATTTTTACTGTAAAACGATAACTTTTTAGTCGTCTTTGATGTATGTGCAGTCTTATATCCATTAGGGAAGAAGGCGACTATTTAGTCGCCTGCTTAGATTCAGATAAAGATGGTGACTATGGTAAAAATTTCTCTTTTACACCTCCCTTATGCATGAGGTGGTAAAAGGGCGACTTTTACCATAGTCGCCCTTATAAAGCATTCTGAAGCATATAAGAAGACGACGACTATCTACCATAGTCGCCTTATAAAGCTTTGCGTTGCATTTAAGAGAGCGACTATGGTAAATAGCCGCCCTTGTAAATTGTATTTTTTTAGTACATTCTGTTTAATGCTAATTCCCATCTAAATTGACTTGTTTAATTATAATCCAACTAGACAAATACATAAATTCAAATAATCAAATTATATATATTGATAAAAATGTATTACAAACACTAATAACATATATCTTTACCTATATTTCTATCTATCTATCTATCTAATTCCTACACTGTTGATTAGCTATCATAGAGTTATAAAAATTTAGGAAACATGTGGCCCAAGCATGTCTACATATTCTATGGCAGCCAAAAGCATTGCTTGCTCATCCATAAAGAACTGCATTACAAAATAAGTTTCACATAAATTAGTGTTAAGATGCATATATGTTAAAGAATTATAAAAATAATTTACCATCATGTTACTTGCTCTCAGTCACTTTTAAGGCCTAGTCTTACAATAGTAACCATCCATTGCATAACGTAATAGTCATACTCATAGCTTCCTGGTTGCCTATTACACTATAATTCAATAGAAAGTAAAAGTTAATAGTGATGAACAATGTAAAGAGAAAGACAAAATATACAAACCTTTAGTGTCATCCACTTCAGATTTTGATAATTTGAATTGGATTGACCTTTGAGGATGTTATATAAATGTCATGAACTGATTAATACAAAAAAACCGCGTTAGTAGATGTTTAATTAGTAACATACGAAGTTAAGTTTATAGTGTACTTACGTATCAATCATATTCTTCAGATGTGTGGATGACTTCTTGTGTAGGGAACAAAACCACACAACAGTCTTATCAACCGTGGATAAGACAAGTAACTACCAATGACTCTATATCATCCATGAAAAGAGTTAGTAAATATTTAAAACATGAAATAGTAATAATTAACGACTTATAATTAAACTTACTCATTAATATAAAGACATAAATAAATTTGTTTTCCCCTTTTTTTCCAGGGTGTTAGTGATGTATGATTGGGTTTCACATTTCTTTGTTCTAGTGGGATTAGTATATGAGGGATTTAAGAATCCATAGACATCTTCATTCCTATCATTGATAGAAACTTCATGCAAATATCTACAAGTTATTAGTTAAAGCATAATCAATAATAATTTAACATAAAGTAAATTGAAATATAGGTAAAGATACTTACATCATAAAAAATTGAATTATATTTATATTGAGTTGCTCATCCACAACTGCAAATTCTAACAAATCTGACATGTATATGTACAATGGAATGTCATTGTTTATTTCAAAAAATGTATCATGGAATGTCTATAGGATTATGACCAATCTCTCTAGCAGCTACAACTAAAGAAGCTATAGGATCGTAATCAGAACCTCATGCTTCTTTTTCGGACTTGGTTTCCTATGAGGTTTCTATGAAATAAAGAACATTGTATTAAATTATATGTAATATACAAATATAAATTAATATAATGAAATGAAATTATTACTGGCGGTTCTGGTATAATTCGAATGAGGTGTCTGGACCAGGCTACGAATGTCTGAAATGCATCGGTAACAGTTTTTACCTCATCTGAAGGTAATGGAACACGAACATCAGCTACTCGTACTCTTTCCACCATTACCTTCGCCACATAAGGGGAGAGAGGAATGTTATGTAAGGTGGTGTCCTCTTGATAGACTTTTCCAATGGCCACCACCTGAGCAAACATGTTGCCCTCTACCAGTAGCTCACATTGGCTCGTCTAGCCAATGATATCCTCCCCTGATGTTGTAGGAGTCGCACAACTCCCCTTTGTGCTCTTGGGTGCGAGACTAACCCTAGCCTCAGACAGCTCAACACAAACTTGTTGCGTTAGAAACTCCTGTCGCAACTCTAGCCACATCTGTTAAGTCCACTTTCTCATCTCCTCCATTAATTCTTGACGTATTTTACTCGTCAGTTCTGCTTTGGTCTCTGAGGCGGGGGAGGAGGATGAGTGTCGGGGGAGGGGAGGAGGATGAAGCAATTTCGTGAAGCTTTTATCCGTCCATCAATTTATTACCTTCAAATTCTTCAATCTTAACACCGCCGACAACTATGTGAAGTTAGTTGATCCAGGATACAATGGAGTCTTTGCATCACTTGACATACTTCCATATTCATGTGCTTCTGCAAAAGACTCAGCTCTCACATCACGAATCATGTCCTCCAATCATGTACTGCATCATCCATGGTGGACCCCACATATTCTTCAGTTACGGAAACACGTGGTAAATTTAATAATTCACCATGCCATGTCCAAGTTGTATAAGATCGAAGAAACCCATCACATAGAAGGTGCTCCTTGATTTTGTTAATATCCAGTCTCCTTCCGTTCAAACAGTTAATGCACAAACACCTAATCTTTGTTCCATCATGACCACTATTATTCGCGTTACGTTGCGCAAATTGTATAAACTCTTCTACTCCTCTTTCGTACTCATCACTTATGGGAACAAAATTAATCCAATTTCGATCCATTATATTCTGTAATAGTCATTTAGGTGTTTACTAATGAGTGTGAAATCTCACATTTGCCGAGGATCGAACACCCCCATACTCAATACCAACACGTATCAATTACCGAGGGTCGAACATTCTCGGCTCAATACCAAAACGTATCAACTGTCGAGGGTTGAACACCCTCACCATCAATACCAACGTGTATCAATTGTCGAGGGTCGAACACCATCAGACTTAATACCAACACGATAATTCTATTTTAACCTAACAACTAACATAATATAAATTAACAATAAATACAAATTATAATAAATACTAAATATACAAATTAAAAATCATTAAATTAATTATAAATATTAAATAATATAAATCTATCTACCATCTTATAATTTGATAAATTTATTCTAACCTAAAAACAAAAATAATATAAATTTAAATTTTAAAAAAAATACAAATTATAAAAAATAAAAAATAAACAAAATAATAACATTAAAAAAAATATTTTAAAAATTTTAAACCACCAACCTTGTGGGTGAAGGGAATGGTGTTGGTGAAGAGTGGCGACAACGACGACAGCGACAACAACGACAAAGCAATTGAGGTACAACGAAAATTCAAACACCAACGTTGAAGACAATGAAACAGTAGAAGATCACCTTCACAACAATGGCAAAAAAGAAACATAAATAAGAGAAACAAAAAAAAACAATGATGAAGAAGAGGTAGAGAGCTCCAAAACAACTTACCCAATGTCACGAAGAAGACAAGGCTCGACGAAAACGAAGAAGAAACACATAGCAGAAGAGAAAATGAAGCGTTAGAGACAAAGAAAAGTATGAAAGCATAACTGCGCGCTCTAAGCTAGGATAAAAAAAAGAGTCTAAGAGGGTGACTATTTGGTAAAGCCGCCTTCTTACACCAAATACTTTGTTGTAAGAAAGCGATTTTACCAAATAACTGCCCTTTTAAAAAAATTTAATTGAAAAAAATATCATCACATGTAAGACAACGTTTGACCGTAAAAACGCTTTAAGTGTAGTATCAAAATAAGTCTTTTTTTTCACGGACATTAAATAATTTGTTAATTACTACCGTAATTAATTATTTTTTATATTTGGGTCCGATGTATATCAACTATTAAAATTTAACTATTTCATAGTTTAGTGTTATATATACTGGTGTTTCATTATGTTATGAGGTAGGTCTCTTTTTCCCCTCCTTTTCTTATTTAACGGGTAATTTTGTTTGTGTTTATCAAAACCAAAAATTGTTAAATACACATAGAGTTGAGAACAGGGTTATTCCTGTATTTAAGTGTGCAAACTGTGGATTATGCAGAAGGTAAGGTATAAGTTGACAACCTTAAATGTTCATATTATTCCATTGTACAATGGTTATTATATATAATTTTGGTATATATTATGAATATGTAGCACCTGCATGAATTTTCCTTCTGGTCTCCCACCATGAATGAAAAATGATAAATTAGAGAGCATATATGTTACATTGAAATGAAGACATAGTACTACTGATATAACATACCATTTTCTGATCTTGTTGTCACTCTTTTTCCTTTTCTTTTGGGAACACATAGACCAATTGGGTAGCTAGTGATGAAAGTTACAAAAGTGTGGTAAAGAATAAAAACGTAGTAATAAAGATTAATTGAGTTCCATAGTCACAGGGTGTGCCTTCTCTTATTCTCAATCTACCCATCTAGCTACCTAGCTCCTATCTTTTTATATCACCAATTCAAATTCAACCAAAACCCATAATAATGTTAAATTTAGGAATACCGTGTGAAAGTAAAAATATGATGAAATCAGCATGAGACAAAATATTGATCTTATAAATGAGTTAAAATGTAGAAAAGTTTAGTATTGAAGGCACACAGGTCAAGTTTTTGTGGTCCATTGGGACACATTTTTCAACCTAACCTTTACAGATGATCACAAGTCTACTCCATAAAATGCAGTTTCCAATGAAACTCTCTTATCCAACTGCAAATCACACTACCCAAAGGGTGGATAATAAATCATTGGAGGAAATAGCATGGAAAAACTAAAATGCATCATCAAGTGTGAGACAAATTCAGTTGGGCACGTGTGAGGAATCATGCATGCATTGGAAAACATGATCAATTCTGCACCAACTTAAGAATTGTGATTGTTTTATGGGTAAATGTGTTTTCATATTTTCGATGCATCATCTTCAATATTCCTTGGAAAGCACACATGTTGCCAACACACATTTTACTTCATCTTATATATATAATAGAAGTATAGAGGAATTGGGTTTTATCAATTTCCTTACTTACATTTGTCTATTCTAATGACAAAATAATAGAAAATCATGAGGGAGATTATTTTCAAAGTATTACTCTTAAAATGTTTAGATCCCTCTTTAATGCATTTTTTAAAAAAAATCTAAAGCCAAGAGTTTGTAGTATTCTATACATTCTAAAAAGAAAAAGACATCAACAAATTGTATTTTCATCAATTAATAGTCACAGAAATTTATTTATTTATACATGCCACAACTCAATTATTTGACAATTTCAATGCATTACATATTATTATTAGTTTGAAGTTATTTGAGATTCTTCCCTTTATATATATATATATGGATTGGTGCGACCAGTTACACCACTTTATTCATTCCCTTTTTCGGATAAAAAGGAAAATTTGAAAGTTCCATTGACTTGTTTCTTTGTAATTATTATTTTATTTATTCATTCCAATTAAAACAATGACAATTGAATCACACAATTCAACAATTTCTTTACATAAAAATTCGTAATTATAACATGTACATCAAAAAATTCTTCCCTTCTTAATCAGGTATATTCATATCTGAAAAAGGTTGACAATAAGTTTTTTCAAGTAATTTAAAAAATATTTGTATTTAAGTACGTCTATTTTTCTGATCAAAACACTTATTACAGTAATTTAGACGATATTTGTATTTAAGTACATCTATTTTCGCTGAGCAAGAGTATCAAATGAAATATTAGAATGATTCAAATGATATTCTCACTTAACATCTCATATAAAGCCTTTGTTTGAGTGAATATGCTTTCATTAAGTCAAGATATCACATGAAACAAGTGACTCACGAAACATCTCAGATAAAACTTCCTATATTAATACATTTACTCTTAAAACTTAATTATCTCCCAACATTTTTCAAAACATATTTTTGTCATGTTATAAGACTCTTCATTTCCAAACTAGAAATGATCATACATACATTTCAAGACTTAATATGAATAAGAGACTCGAATTTATATAGATAAGGAGATACTCTAGTTTCACATGTAAAAATAGAGATTCTAGAGCTAACATGATCACAAGGAGCGTTAGAATCTCACGTAATTGATGTTACTTAGATTCTAAGAACAAAGATTTTAGACTCAACATGATTAAGAGAAACGCTAAAATTGGTAGCTAAAATTTTGGTATCTAATTAGATACTAATTTAGAAACTAGGTTATAAACTTTATTAATAATAAAAAATATTTTATATATTAATAATTTTTTTAATCTATAAAATAATATATAATTTAGTCAATATAATGACTATTTATTTTTTATCTTTAAAATTGGTTTCTATTTAATTATTTGTTTGTAGTGTTATATGGTATATACTAAAAAATATATTAAATTATAATGAAAAGAAAAGAAACTATTACCTAGAAGAAACTACTCCTAAATATCAGAAAAAGAAAAACTAAATTGTATATTACATAAAATAAAAATAATATGCATATATATATATATATATATATATATATATATATATATAAAAGAGAGTATAATAATAAAACATTCGCACATAAGCATCTGTATTTCCCCTAGTAACTACATAATAAGAACACTTTGAATTGTTATGGATATTTTTATAAAATAATAGAAACTAAATAAATGTTTAATAAATATAAAGATATAAAGGATAAAAGTGGTAATAAAAGTGTAGAAAAAATAGTTACATGCATTTCTATTAAATGCAGTTGTATCCATTCTCTTACAAGTGGCAGTAGTTCTTCTTAAATGGTGTTAGGGTTGATTTTGGTGCAATTCTGATGCTGATTTTTCATTGCAATGCTTCCTTAACGAAGCTATAAAACACATGCATGGGAATGAAAATTTAAGTTAGTAACGTGCTTATTTCAATTTAAAACATAAGTCTATGAAACACATTATCATATTAATTTTGAAATATATGTTCTGTAACCGGACAAATTTGTTTGTAAAATATGTTAAGAAAAGTCAGAATTAATTTTTCCTCATTTGATGTAAATAGAAGATAGACACTTTTAAAAATAATAAGCAAATAATAGAAAATTATTAGTCAATAAAACTCGATAAAGAAAATTTATGACATCAAGTCGGGAATAAAAAGTCATATAAAAATTTCTGACATCAAATCAGAAATAAAAAAATCATTACTTTATGAAATATATAAAAATTATCCCATCAAAATGATATTTATATAAAGAGGTAGATTAGAGTCAATTACATATATTATGGATAAAAGGAATGTTTTTTAATAGTTTTGATGTGTGATTATACATATATTTTTATATTATTTTTCATATGAATAAAATAATTAGTTCATTCTTTCTTTTTCTTTATAATTTTTATCTTGTTATAATTATATTTTAATATTAGAACAAAGTGAGCAAGAGTCTTCAAGAGTTTTATTTATGCACATTTATTTACTAAATATGCATATAATGCTTTATTAAACTAATTATATATTTTAATTAGGGTGTTACATTACACCTTTATAGCTTTGGTTTTCAGATATTTATATAAAAGTAATTTTATTTTTACCATTCTTATACAAATATTTGAATTAGTAAAAGAAAGATAATTAATTTTGTAATTATTTTCAAAATAAAAATAGAATATTTTTTTGAATAAATAAATTTCTCAAAATTTAATCTTAATTGAATAGTGTTTTAATAAAACCTTAATTAATTAATAATAAACATGAATAAACAACCATAGTTTTTTTTGCAGGGCTAGGTTATAAATACTTGATGAACCACTTGAATTATTTTTATCTCTAATTCTGGTCACATTTAATTTATAATTCCTCAACATCTTCTTTAATTTACTCCTATTTCTCTTACAAAAATTGGTGTATTTCTTAGTGAGTGTGAAAGTGAACTGACAGTTATTATGTGTAATGAATAAGTATTTACCTTTTCCTTCCTTGTAAAGTGACATAGACTTTGGGTCCATAATTGTGGTCTTATATTGTTTATAATGGTTAATTAGTTTTTTTACTCAAATTTAGTTGGTTTATTTTTGTTATTATTATTATTATTGTTTAAGCCAAAACCCATTCAATAAAAAGTCTCAGAATATTTATATTTCCATTTAAAAATAAATATAACTTTCATTCCATATTAACTCAACATACGTTTTAATCTTTTTTTCTTGATTTATACAATATTAATGACTATAAATGTTTATACATACTATAAAGTATTTCATAGTTAGTAATTAATTAATTTTTTTATTATTAGAAAATTATTAAATAGAAATAATTTTTAGAGACTAAAAAAATACTATCTAATTTAATAAATATAATAATTAATTATTTTGTTTTTAAAATTAATTTTTATTCAAATATTTTCTTATGATGTTTTAAAATAATATTAAGATAGACGTGGATGTTACTTTTCATAATAAAATATTTTACTTTTTTATATATATAATCAACTAAGTGAAACCCTAATAAACATACTTATGAAACTCAATCTTGTCAAATGTGTTTAACTTTATGCCATCCATCTCTTACAATTAAAAAGAAAGATATATACGATCAACTAATTGAATCCTAATTAACATAATTATGAAACTCAATTATGTCAATTGTGTTTTACTTTATCCATGTATCTCTTAAATAACAAGAGCATTATCTTATGGATTAATCACTTTATCTACATAATATTTGAAGGTTTTATTATCTTCCAAGATTAAAATATATACTAAAAAAAATCATTAAATATAAACTAATTTTTAGAGACCAAAATAATTAGTTACTATTTGATTAAATTAGAGAACATTTTATAAATTAAAACAACTATTGTATCTAAAGTAGTTTATATTATTAATAAAAATTTATAAAATAGTTTCTAAATTGGTATCTAACCATTGGTTACTAAAGTTTTAGTTACTTACTACTTTATATTTCAAATTAGTCTCTATTAGTCTTTTTAGAGATCAATTTAAAATATAAAATATTAGTCGCTAAAACTTAAGTAACTAATTTAAATACAAATTTAGAAATTATTGTAGAAATTTTTATTAATAATAGAAATCACTTTAGATATGAATAATTTTTTAGTCTCTAAATTAGTATCTAATTTAGTTAATATAGTAACTAATTATTTTTATATCTAAATTTAATTACTATATAATGATTTTCTTGTAGTAATATACCTAATGAATAAGGAGAAATCTAAAATTTTTAAATTCTACAACAGAACAAATAAAATTAAATCTTAATTAAAATTTGAATAGTAGCCTATAAATTTTTTTTTAGTGAAAATTCATTTTGTTTTTTTTTATATATATAAAAAAAACTCAATTAGAAGGATGTAATAAGAGATAACTTTCCAAAGAATGAACAATTAGAACAAGTGATTCATTTATATATCATTACTCAATAATTTTCTCTATTAAGTTATAATAAAGTTCTCTACCACAAGATTTTTAATTGTAGCCTCGTTAATTAATTATACTTGTATCATCATATTGTACTAATAAGCTTCTTTTATATAGGGCAAAAGGCTATGTATAACATATAGTTGTGTATAATATAAAAATCCATGTATAACACTTATTATGATTTTGTACTTGTTTTTGCAGATTATATAATTAATACCACATGATCATATTGTATTATATGGGAATCAATGTTATATATAATACAAAGTACACTACATATATAGTTTTTAGCTTTTGAAAATGATGTGGTATATATATTTCCCCAACAAATACATTTTCTTATTTTTCAAAATGTGTGATACAATATATTAATTCAAGTGGTAAATTAGTTTACATTAATATTTTTACTAAGAAATCATAAAGGGATTTGAATTTTTTTTGGGTGGAAAAATTAAATTAAAAATTGAGTTTTGATGGAGATGAAAAGCAAGCCAATGCTAATTAATGTTATTCATAATGATGATAAATGCTTAATATAATAATATGTGTTGATTTAGACCATTTGGACCCATCACACTACTTATTATATACACACAACAATATCATTTTTTTTGGACCTACATATTATTATTACCTTCGGATAAATTTAAGACCTTTTCCAAATCCTTTTACTTTACTGCCTCAGTAAACCACACAAACTAAAATGTAAAATATGATTACAGAGATAATATTTATTTGTATTATTACACATGTGAAAATGTTTATATATTTAACTTGGTATTTTAATGCAACTTGTGTGTTTTAGCATTTTATTTCACTTCAACCTATGTAGGTAAGTGAGATATTTTAATATACAACTATAATAATTTGAAATGTATTATTATCATTTTTTTCATACATGATTATAAGAACATTTCTTTTTTGAAAAATTATAATATTATATAAATACTTGTTATATACATCCCATTAATACATTATACAATTAAAGGTATTTATTTCTACATTTATTCTTCCACTGCAATAATAAATGAAAATTATTTTAAAAATAAAAATAATTAATTATTATATTAAATAAAATAAAGTAAATAAATCATTAATATAAAGTAGTTTTTAAATTAGTATAAAATTATTAACTACTAAAATTTTATATACTAATCATTTTATATTTTAAATTAATCTTTTAGAGATTAATTTAATTTAAAATATTAGTAGTTAAAATCTTGATGATAGTTAATTTAGATACCAATTTAAAAATTATTTTATAAATTTTGATTAATTATGAAAATTATTTTAAATATCACTAATTTTTTAATTTTTAAATAATAATTAATTATTTTTTATCTCTAAATTTAATTATTATTTAATAATTTTTTAATGATCTTTTATCACCCTATTATTTAATAAAATTCTGACATCCTCAACTATTAGATATAGTAAAAAGTTCTAATCATACATCCATATATATATATATATATATATAATATGCATTGAATATTATTTTTTATAAAAAGAAACTCTTTTGAAGAGAATGCATGTTAAATGTCCTATGATTGAACACTAGAAATATCTGTGACCCTAAATTTACATTCCATTACCGAAAAGATTAAATCCGAAAATGTAAACAAAAATTTATCTCATTTCATTCTAATTTGAAAGGGAATATTTCAGATAAATCCCATAAAAAATAACTTCTTGATGTCTATTTACTCTCTCAAACGAATAATAAAAATTACTATTTCCTAATTAGTACTTTCTTGAAAGAAAAAAAATAGCATTTCGTTCCACTTAATTTCCATAAACGAAAACAGGTGCTAAATGTGTGTATTTTCTTATAAAACTTATTTAAAATAAAAACGTGATGCTTTGGAAATTACTTTTCTATTAAACATTCTGAAACATGAGTACCTAAAAGACATTAAATTATTAAATGGTGAGATCGTAGAAAACAGTAAATTGAAGAAGAATTTGATAGTTGAGTTGTTAATTGAAAAGTCTAGAAAGATAGGTGTAATAAAGATGTCGAAATTTTTAATTGAACTCCACTTAGGTCTCTATGCCTATATTTAAAGCGTTTCATCTATTTACATCATTGCTCCCTCCTTCTACGTCTTACTGATCGTATTTTTAGCATAACCTACGTCTTCTAATACTATTTTTCTTCTAATTAAAATTAAACACCATGTGCAATATACAATAAATTAAACACCATGTATAAACACTATATACAATAATCTTATATATGGTTACGCAAGATTCAGCTTATTAGATTTTGTTTTTCTTAAAATTTAGATATATATATATATATATATATATATATATATATATATATATATATATATATATATATATATATATATATATATATATATATATTATATATATAATATATATATATATTATATAATATATATACAT
>Ga0123342_1000522_pt1 | contig 61173 bp, 20 predicted proteins | sample Turbeawhitnodule_FD_89960 | JGI IMG/M metagenome (GOLD analysis project Ga0123342, IMG submission 89960) | Root nodule microbial communities of legume samples collected from Mexico - Turtle bean Mexico white nodule | ecosystem: Host-associated > Plants > Roots > Nodule | place: Mexico: Nepantla... | reverse complement strand
ATATATATATATATATATATATATATATATATATATATATATATATATATATATATATATCTGTAAAAAGGAAACTTCCACCTCTTTATCACTGCTTAATTATCAGAAACAAGCCTCAAATTTAGGTATGTTCTTGATAGTTCTCCTGCAAAGTACAAACTCATCTCTGTGTGCAAAATTTGACTGTTATACAGAATCCTCCCTAGTTTGACTATACCTTGTCATTTGGTAGGGGCATGTAGTTCTCCAACCTTCCCAACTAACCCTAAAAGTTACATGGGACTTGTCATTTCACTAAGTTCACTGATTCTCTTTTATTTTATAAAATAGCAAAAAATTAGACTTCACAATCTTTATATTTGTATTTTTTTGTTATTATATTTGAAAACTCTAGATTTTTGTCCTTCTAGGATTATTTTTTATGATAAAATTTATTATTAATATGGCTACTATAAATATATCTCATTCAAAAGTCCAATTAATTGTAGAGTTCTAGGATATGTAGACTGAATCTTCACTTGTTTAATTTGCTATCAGTGTAGTTGCTGTGTTGTCAAAATACTCTAATTTATATATAAAGAAAACATGATCTAGATGTTTGGATAGGAAACAAAAGAACTATAAACAAAAAGAAATAGAAAAAGAATTTCTACTTATTAAACAAGTAACACTATAAAAAAATTATTAAATAAAAATTAATTTATATATTAAAATAATTAATTACTAAATACAATAATATTTTATAAATTAAATAAAGTTTATTAATATCTATAATGATTTTTTTTATTAATAAAAATTATAAAATAATTTTTAAATTATTAGCTATCAATATTTTAGTTATTTATTACTTTATATTTTAAATTAGTTTATATTACTCTTTTAGAAACTAATTTAAAATCTAAAATATTAATAATTAAAACTTGTAACTAATTTAGAAATTATTTTATAATTTTTTTAATAATAAAATCTACTTTAAATACTCATTTTAGTTTTTAAAATAATATCTAATTTAGTTAATATATTGAATATTTTTTATCTCTAAATTTGATTGAAATTTAATAATTTTAGAATACTCTAAAACAATTAATGAAAATAAACATATTGTATTTGAAACCATATTAAATTTAAATGTGTTACTTTATTGTTTTTATTTCAACTTAAAACTATTTATCATTTCTTTACTTTTATATTAAAATATGTAATTCCAAAGAAATTAAGAAAAACAAAATCTTCACCTCCTATTAATGGAGAAGGAAATTTTTTGTTTGACTCCTAAAATGTAAAATGTGTACTCTATCTCTCTCTATTAGATATAAGGAAGAAAACTTATTTTTTAAAAAAAATTTAACAATTTTTAATCCTCTCTTAAATCACTGGAATTAGGGTTTTGGATTTTTTTTTAATGAGACCCGTGAGATTCTCACAAGCTTGTAGAAGAGACTAATATTTAATTTAAAATTTAGATACACTTTAAAAAAAAAAATCCTTCTCAAATTTGAACATGATATATGAAGAGTTAAACACAATTATTTTTTGCAATAAATTGAGTGAGTATTGTCAACTCAATCACATGGGATCGAATTAACCCTAAATTAAAGAATTGTGTCCACGCATTCTCATTTAAAAATCATTGATTTTGATCCCTTTATAATTCCCTAGCGTGCATGCCCTAACTTTCTTTCTCTATTCCTAATTATATATATATGTCCTCTCATCCACGTTTGTGTTGTGCATTAATATGACTTTTTGTCTTCATTACCAAACTACATAGACAATAACAACTTGATGTCAATGTTTTGATCAATACTTTTCGTCCTCATATTTTAAAAGTCAAGGTCACGACAAACTTTCAATTTAAACCTTACTTCATATGATTTGATTTTCGTCACAAAGTAATGCTTTGCCTTTGCCTATATTGTGGGGGTGACTTTGAATTGAGAGAATAATAATAATATCAAATACTAAACATATACTTTATTTCATGAGATCACTTTCACAAACTCTCATACTTTTAACCTTACAAAATAAAATGTACAAGTGCTATCACTTTAGTAAGTAAAAATATGTATCTATATTCATTATATGAAGGAAAACAAAATTAAAAATTGTTGGCATAGTACATATAGCTCCATTTTTAACTTATGCATGTTGGGTTTATTTTCATCTCTGTACTGGTATTTTTGTCTCTAATCCAAATTTTAGATCGTCTGAGTATTTATATTAATAAACTATTAAAATAAGTCTTATAGTTTTTGATAAACGAATTTTTAACTTGAATCACTTAATGATGAATCAACATAAAATATTTTAATATTCTAGTTAATATTTGAAATTTTTTTATCACGTAAAAAAATTAATAATGATTTTTTTCTTATTATAAATACTTAAGATGTCTAGAATTTAGATTAGAAATGAAAACCATATTTAATAAATCACTCATATATGGTTTATAAACTAGATCATTTTAATTACTTCCTTAAATATTTATTAATTTATGTATATTATTCTTAAACATCTAAATATATACGTAAAACCTTCATCCAAGTGAAACTAACAAACTTGTATAAAAGGTTTGTTCTCAGATCTGAAAATAAATTAAAAATATTCAGTCTCAAAATATTAAAGTAAATATCAGGGCCCTAATATAATCATTTTTGTTATTGTAAACCTATACAATAAATTTGTTATTATATTATTTATGAGTACTATAGTTTGTGTTGAATAGACTTGAGCAAGTACTATAGGCTAAGTTGTAATGCAATAGTAGTAGTAAAAATAATAAGAATATAGGAAATCTTGATTATGACTTTTTTGAATGATAATTTTATAGATTAAAAAGGTAGAAAGCAGAAAATAATGTTAGTGATGTATTAATTAAGTGGGAAAATGGATTAAAAAAGAGTATTTGAACGGCGGAATGTGGTTTTGATGTGTTCGAAAATGGAACATGATATCGACATGGTTATGAGCTCAAGAAGATTCTTAAAGAACGTAGTAATAATGAAAATGTATGACTCTGATGCATGTGAAGATTTAGAAAATCGATTATATTATTCATGCCAAATCTCAAAGTAAAGAAAAAGATGAAACTTTATGCAACTTGCACTTCTTAAGGCTCAATGTCAATTATTATTCATGATTTGTACCCATTCATATCATATGCCACTTCAAAACAAAACTACCCTACTTCTATTATATACCAGTGGACCTCTCCTAACTAGTACTTTAAAGCATAGATAAAAAAAAAATTACTAATCTTCTTTCATTAAAAATTAGAGAGAAGTTATATATAGCGAGGTATGGATATCAATCAAATTTTATGAAATATTTTCTTTAAATTCTTTAATCAGTGTCAATTTAATTTTTAAAATTATAATGATTCATGAAAAGGGATGCTGAAATAATAAAATAGTAAAATAATAATAAAAAAAAAATCACTTTAGGAGTGATCCAATCTATGTCTTTATTTATTGTGTAGAATTGTGTAGATTGTTAAATTGGATATTGAAATAAATAAAATAGTAAAATGGTGCTACAACTTGTTATTATTAATATATTTATTTTTAAGCTTTTAATTATTAGCTCAATTGTTAATAAATTAAATGTTTAATTGCAAATTTTTTTTTCTTAAGTCTTAACTCTCGTAATTTAACAACTTTATATATATTGAAGAAATTGGTATAACTCAAAACACAATTAATCATTTATTATTTTAGAAACTAGACTTTTAAAGATTATTTTCTTTATTTTAGAGAACAATTTGATTTTTTTTAATGATTTTAAAAATTATAAGTTTTTTATCAACAAAGAAATAGTGGAATAAAAAGAAACCTTTTATAGATGTCTCAAACCTATTACTTAGAAACAAGTTATGTATATGCATAATAAAAAAAATTGAAAATCATCAAAATTTGTATGCATCAATCCTATATACATCAAAACTTGACCTTCAACTATCACAAAGCTCGTGGTTACACCAATTCTCTCCACATTTACAAAAAAAATATTGTCATGGCCTCACTTGCCATGGTTACACTCAACTAAACTAAACAACAAAACACAAAAAATAAAAACGACTTCAAATAAGTTAATCCATGATTTAATTATAATAGCTATTTTGAACCTCCAAAAAACCAGTAACCCCCAATTGTGCAAAGTTTATTGTGTCCCTGCAACCTCAAAAAATACCTTTTCCAGCCACCATAGTAGAAAAAATTATTTGGTTAGAAACTCCTTTGAATCCAGAACAAGTAAAAAACATAGCATAGTATTTCACGTTCATAAATATGATCGAGTAAGCTTGGATCAACAAAGGTCCCACGAAATTAATTTAACGTTGTTAAGCAAATGTAAGGGTTTAACAACCAATAAGAATAAGAATAATTGAAAAAGGTATTTTAACTGGCAAACAAGTTCAAGTCTTTAGTTGGATCGAATAAAAGAAAATTTTCGCATCCACCTTCTCTTGTTTAAAAATGGTTCTATTCATGTGATCCCACCCAACTATCCCATATTACTATTACATATAACCCCTTATATACTAGATATTGTGCGTTTAAGATAGAAACTTTTCAAAATGAAATTTAAGATTATCATGTTGTATATTGATTGAATGCTATAATGTGAGAAACTATTTTTTTAAGACTATCTTGATTTACATGTTATTTTTAAATTCGAGATATAGTTAATAACTTTTATTAAATATACTTTTTATAATGATATTAATATTGTTACTATAAATTATATAAATAATTCAATATAATATAATGTTGAATATGTTTTTAGTTTATGAACTTCTATGCAAAATTGGATTTCTTGCATTTTAGAAAGTTACAAAAGATATCCGATATTAACGATTTTATCATGTGATAAAGGAGTTCCTTTAAATCATTTTGAGATCTGAAAATAAATTGGATTAATTGTCAATTTTTGAGTTCCAACTTAATATAAACCTGTGCAAATTATCTAAATTTTAAGTATTTAATTAATAATTTTTTATTTGATAGGAAATCTATGTATTTGATTATAATTGTTAATTAATCGATATTAAATGTTTTAAATTGTTAGATTACAGTTTTTGTTTATAATATTTTGTAATTGTATATGTAAGCCAATAGAGATGTGGGTAAAAGTGATATTAAAGACAATATTACGAAGTTGCTAAATGTAATCGATCATATGAACATACATTTGATGATTGAAAATTCTTACGTAAAAGGAATTGTGTATATATTTTATATTTAAGATATTTTGGTTTGAAATAGATTATCATATTATACATAATTTTGTATTGTATTTATATAGGTTAGATACTACTTTATAAATTAAAAAGTTATTAGAATTTAAAATAATTTCTATTATTAATAAAAGTTTATAAAATAATTTTTAAATTAATATTTAATATTATTTTAATTATTAATTAATTTATATTATAATTAATCACTAATTTATAATTTAACAAAAACTATGAAGTATGATCAGAAAAAAAAAATTAAAGATATTAGATTACTAAGGTTTTTTAAGTATGAGCCAAACGGGCTTCGGCCCGTTTACTAATTGGAAAATATGGGCCCAGTTAGTTTGGCAAGCCTAGTTTCTTAATAACTCGTGGGGAAATAGTTGAAACATATATATAGCACAATTTTTTTGAATATTATTAAACTAAAATATATTTCTACACCATTATACGATTTTGCTTTCCCTTCCTCCAATATTTTTTCTTAATATGTTCTTAAGATATGTATAAAGGAAACACAGATATTAAACAAAACATTCTAAGTATTTAATACTTTAGAAATCTAAACTATTATTTAATTACCACATCATATTTTTTTAGGTTATTATATTTTTAATGTAAATTATTTAGCAGCTTTATTAATTTTAATTTTAAGACTCTATATAATTAAAACTTGGTAGTTAATTAAATATCAATTTAAAAACTATTTATTAATAATATAAATTATTTTAGATAAAAAAATTAATTTCTAAAATAAAAATTAATTTAATTAATACAATAATTAATTATTTTTTGTCTTTAAAATTAGTTTATATTTAATGGTTTTTTTAATAAAAAAATTATTCTATAATGTGTTAATCTATTTTTTATTTATTGTGATACATTAATTTCAAAACATTTTTATAACTTTCTATTTAAATATAAAGGTGTTATAAAATTTACATTTTAATATTTTTTTATAACCCAAAGTCTTTCAACGAAAATATTTTATTTTATAATACCATATCTTAAGTTAATGATAGGACTCTTATAATAAAGATATTTTAATTAGTAATAGTTTTAAGTTTCAGAACGAGTTGGACTGCAGTTGAAAATAATAGCTGATAAAATACTAAATACTAAATGAAAAGAGTGAAGAAGTATTTATACTTTCTACCTAAAAGCAACGTACGTTTTCTGAATAATAGAGTAATTTACTATCTTCAGTTCAGTACTGAGCTTTTAATAACTGCTATTGGAAGAAGGACTTAAAAAAATAATTTTAGAATAAAAGTGATATATTTAAATGATATTAGGATATTTTAATATTAAAAAAATTATATATAAATAGAAATATTCCTTCAAGATTTATTTTAAAAAAATCATTATTTATCTAATTTTTTTTCTTTTTATCTCATCGGCCTTTTCTCTAACTTTCTTAACTCCTTTGTTATCATACTGACTTGTCATTACTTTTGACAACAAATATTACAAGACTGTTCGATCAAAATTTTGGTTAAAGTGAGTTTATTTTATTTTATTTTTAGTCTATTTTGAACTTTTTAGGTTTGTTTCTGGTAAATGTTTTGCAATGTGATGTTTTTAGCTTCAAGGTTAGTTTTAGGTGGTTTAGAGTACTGATGATATAGTTAAATCTTTTATGAGGACTTTCTGGTACAAGTTAAGCTATCCTTGGACTTTGCAGGATTGAGACTCTTTGTGAGCACATCTACTTCTTGAATAAGGGAAACTAGTTTTATTTCCAATAGAACCTTATGTTATAAGATATAGATGTGAGATGACCTGGTCATCAATATCAAATTTTCTTGTAGGAGTGTTTGATTTTGAGTAAAGTAGTGTTTTGATTGAAATTAAACTACGAAATGATTGATTTTGTATATTGGGTATAATATATGTTGTTGTTTTTTATTAGAATAAGTATTATAGAGTGTATTGTGATTTATTTGAAGTGTAAAGAGTTATAAATGTTGGTTGTTTGAATATGGATGATTGAAAGTGGTTTAGAAATAATGAATATATTTGTTGATAGAATAGCTTAATGATAGCACTTGTACAACTCTGAGCAAAATGAATTGCTATTTTGATATGATAGATTTTATAAAATACAAGTTATAATGTAAAAGTTGCAGTAATAACAGGCGTAAATTAGTTTTTGTGCAAAAATTTCTGCATATTTCACTCATCGCTCAAACAAAAATATAATACAATATGGTGTTCTTAGGTTCATTTTTGCTCAATCGAAAATGAGGTTGAGAGTATTCTCAAGTTAATTTTGGTTCAAGCAAGATCCATTTTCGTTCAAGTTAAAATAAATTTTTAAAAATAAATAAATTTGTTAGATTTGCTTGTGTCTATGGTTCATTATTGTTTATTGTTTTTAATTAATTTATATGTAAATTTTAATTATATATTTAATTAAAATTTCTTTAGTTTTATGTGTTTATTTAAAATTTGGATAAAATTTTGGTTTGTTTCCTTTCTAAGATTTGGTGTGATTAAATGGTATGATTTTAAATCATGAGATGTGAAACATGCAATGATGTGAATATATGATCGAGACTTAATATTTTCTGGAAAAGAAATACCATGTTTAGATTGTTAGGAGAGTGTATTGATTTGTGATGTGCTATGAAAAAAAAGACTCTACTAGTATCATGGAATTATATAAATGAAGAGTACCAGGTGTTGAGAGTTGAAAGAGGTTCATATGATTATGTTTGAGATGTGAAATAAAACATGGTAATCATATGAATTAACTTTGTCATACGAGGAGGTTGAAGTTGACATTATTGTGTGCATGACTTGTGGATAAACCGGCGTCACAGGTTTTTGAGTTATAATTTTAATACAATAATTTTCTGGAAGTAAAGTCAAATGTGTATGCTTTGATGTTAATGGAATTTTTGAAATGAATAATATGAAAATTGAGATAATGTTAGACACTTTGTGAAAAATGATTTTAGATAATAAAAATATAATGATTAATATATTTGTAAATAATTTTATTTAAAAAATTTATTAACTTACTCTATTTTCTTAATATATATATATATATGTGTTATTATAAGCACTGTGCCAAGACAGATTTATGTGTCATAATTTTTTATTATATTTAGTTTTTATATTAGTTTTATGATATTTTTAAATTCAAAGAAAATATAAACTAGTTTTTATAAATTAATTCAAAACAAACAAATTATGAAACAATTGAACTGCTAATAATATAAAAATGTATTGTTTACTATTTTAAATTAAAATATATTTATAAAGTACAAATTCTTTACCTTTTAATTCCATTTATTTTCATCAAACTTGTTTCCACAGTTGCATAGGCAAGTATTATTGTTAAAGAAGTACACAAACAATTATACTCTAACCACTTCTTTCTCCTAGACTAATACATCAAATCATGAAATGTAATTAATTGATATATATTTATACAAAACAATCAATTTTCAACTTTTTTCCTTACCTATTCATTCAAATCAACATATTTAAATTCACATAATCTGCGAATGAAAAAGTATTCAAGTTTGCCGAGACTCATTCATTCCCATTGCCAAATCATCTCATCCAAACTTTACTATTTTTATATTAATTACTTCTTTCTCTGCTGGTTCAGTTCAAAGATATTAAAACTGAAAGAAAATCAAAATTTATTTTTCTATAAATGTGCAAATATCCAATTGAATTTAGATGTGTAAAGTTAGAGAAGATTGCGAAAAGGAAAATTGTTGGAATCCCACGTCGACTAGAGATTAGAACCTTTTATTGTATATAAGTGGGTGCAAACCTCAATCCTATGAACCGGTTTTATGGGGTTGAGTTAAAATTAAAATCTACTATTTCGTAAAAAAAATAATTATTAATAAAATTGATAAGAAAAAAAAAATATGGAGGTGAGATGTTATTAGAAAAATGAGAAAATGATTTATTTTATAGTTAGGTTTAAAAGTAATAATAGAATGATGAGTTAGTTATGGTAATGGTGTGTAGTGGAAACCACCTAAGCTAGGGAAAGAAGAGTAGGGTAGGTAGGGTAGGATAGGATAGAGTAGGATAGAGTAGGTTCAACAGTAGTGAGCAGAATAGATATTTAATAAATAAATAAATGTTGAGTGGTTGTTGTGGAGAAAAGAAAAGGAAAGGTAACACAGATGACGAGGTACACTAACACTAGGCTGCCTCGAGCCCTGCAAAGGTCACACTACTCACAATTCAATCCAAATCTCAATCTGGGTACTTCTTGTTCTATGTTCCTCTTCCTGTTCTTCTTCTTGTCGTGTTTTTCATCTACTCACGCGCTTCTCTTTCTCCTTTTCATTCCCTGCGGGTCCCACTCCTCATTCACTCACTCACCCATGCATACATCTTAACACACACCACACCCACCCGGCGCGTGTTCTTTATCTTCTCTCCCTTATGCTCCTCCTCTCTCCAACATTCATCAATTTTCTTTTTATTTTTTATTATTATAATATTCTATTATAATAATTTTTATACCACTCCTGGTATAATAATACACATGCACTTGGTAGAAAACTTGGGCAACTCAAACGCCTGTCTCTTTCCTTGTCCATTGGTCTCTTCTTCCATGGAATGCATGCAGCAGATGCAACCAACCAACCAATCTTTTTTTTTTTTTTTTTCCTTCCTTCAAGATGAAGATCTGAGAATATTGTTTAACTCTTGGGATTCAACTCTTCATCTCCCATTCTACTACATTCTCCTTGAGATCTGAGTGATCAGGTAGGAAAAAAACAAATATATTTTCTGAGTCTTCATAACTTTGGATACCTTTCTCTCAAACAGTGGATCAGTGCAGATTTTTGATCTTGCAAGAGTTTTAATTTTGTTTGGAATCATTCTAAGATGTGTTCATGTGACAAATTGAAAGTAAGGATGCTTTGTGTGGATCGATTTGCAGGTTTTTACCCTTGTTGTTGGAATATGTAACGACCAGGTATGTGCAGGTTTTGTTTTGTATTTCTTTACGTTAACAACACAGATAAAACTCTACTCTTGTTATTTTTTTTTTATTCAGACACAACTTGTATTTATAATATGGTTTGTTTAAGAAAATATTTAGTTGCATCTAGAAGACTAATTTATTAGTGGTTCGTTAGAAGTCTGAAATATCATATTACTAATTATTGTAACTTGTTTTTTACTGTAGATATACATACACATAATAAACATGGAGATGTTAATTAAGAAGGATTATAAAAATGGTTAATCATAAAACAAATTTAAAAGTAATTCAATGAATCATAACTCATAATTATGCATACACACATTATTTAATTAAATATTCTAAATTTTTTAATACATTCATAAACTCTTTCATATTCACATTTCACCTCTACAAATTGCAAAAATTTATTATCGCTTAATATCTTAATACATACGAACAAAAATTAATTAGTTATTATTTGACTAAAAATTATTAATAGAATCTAAAATTTAGTATCATAAAATACAACTTGTTTTATGAAGTTTTTTCCTATTACAGGTTAATGTTTGGTCTTGAATCCTTTCAAAGATACCCTTAGTGAATTTTTCGTTCTCTGAGTGATGTTTAGAATCATTATGTATGTATTCAATTTAATGATTCTTCTTTAGTTGGTAGTGTTGGGGAAGACAGTAGGAGATAAACTCTTTATGATTTTAATTATGTAGTTGAAAATATACTTTTGTTCATTCTTACTCTATATGAGGGTTGGACCACTCCTTAAGTGGACCAATTTATTTTAGTTGTTTCTTGCTAATAAAAAAAATACAACTTGCCTAAAATATCATCCTATGTATCAAATATTTCTTATCTAAATCTATCAACATATTACTCAATTTATACTCATACGATGTAATCCCAATTAATACAACAATATTACTACAACACATCATTCTTTCATTGTTATCTTAAACTAACATATTAATCATTTAAGAAAGGAGATAATAAACATTAACTTTTTTTTTTGTAAAAGCTACAAAAATCAATACTTGAATGATATTTTATTAGAGGAAAAAAAAATGATTTAGTTTGCTAAGTGTTTCAAGGAACTTTGAAGAACCAAAACTTTTAGAGAAGATAAGATTAATTTGGTTTCTTACTCAATTGAGTTTTAAAAAAAATATTTGAGTGCTGAATCTAATGTTTTTCTAGTTAAAACTATTCATCATGGTTCGAGTGAGGAATTCTATAGTGTGAATACCAAATAAAATGTTAAAGTTCTAACCTAACTTTTAAATTCCTACCACATACAAATCCCTCAAACCATGTCATCATCACTTGAAAGACATAATTACAAAATCAAATTGTTAACTGAATTGAGACAAAATAAAATAAAATTAACATATATTCATCAATGTACTCAAAATATTATTGTTTCTTGAAATGAAACATTCACTTCATTCATTTATAACATACTAAATAGTAGTCGTTCTTATTAAACAAGTAAAAGAATACTTTCTTTTCAATATGATGTTTTAAATCACATTTGTATTATTATATTATTTAATATTCTATTATACATGTTTTGAATTTAAGTTAGTAATATATGTTTGATGATAAAAGATACTTCATTTTGAGATGTAGTATCTAACTCGTTGTGCAACGAACTACAAAAGTATAGATAAAGGAAGACTTCGTTTAATGCTTTGTTTAATGGATTTTAAAGAAAAAACGAACCCAAGGCTATGTCTAATTCATTTTTTTTAAAAAACTGTGCAAAACAACTTCATCTAACGAAGTGGAGAGTTTTCTAATATGGTCAAACAATCCGAGTTTTAGAAAATAAAGTTTGCATGGAGAGCTTCATAACACAATTAGATGAACTATAGAAATATTAAGTTTGCATAAAGCACATGTTAAAACATGTTTCACTCATCTAAGTGTTTAAAGAAAATCACTATGAACTTTAGACCAACTAAATTAATATTATATCGTTGAGGTGTCAACAAATTAATTTGTATAATCTGTATATCACAACCCATGAACTCAAGTCCTTTTTCTTACAAAATTTAAGATAAACTTGATTAAGTTCTTTTTATTATACTCCATTAGCGAACTTCTAAATGTAATTTACAAAATTAATGTTTTTACAAATCACCTTGAGGGATTATCTTTCAACATACATATCTCATGAAAAATGACCATCAAAACTTCCAATTCGTTGGAATCAAATTACAAGAATTAGAGTTTAAATCGAAATAAATGCATTCGTGTTAACTTTTGCTATAAGCAAAAGAAAAGAAAAGAAAACAAACAGATAAACAAAAGAAAGAGACATTGGAGTGACAATGACAAAACTCTAATATTCAAATAAAGGTTACATCTATTATATGTGTGTGACAATAAAGTGTTTTCTAACTTCGTTGCTTTGAAATATGTAGGTTTAATTATACGTACTTAGAGGTTTAATCTCGAAAATTTAAATAAGTAATATTTCATCAAGATAGAATAAGCTGATATTTGTTGGTAAAACTCTTTTATCTTAACTAGCCGGTGCAAAGTTAATTTAAACTTTTAACACATCAAATGATATATGTGTAAGAACAATAGATTATCTTTCTATTATGAAATTTATTTACATGATCCTTAATCCTCTACCATAATTAATGTCATATATCACTGTAAGAAAATTCTTGAATAGAAACCAATTTTAGAAAAAAAAAAAATAATTAGTTGCTATATTTACTAAATTAGAGACTATTTTTTTTCTAAATTAGTTTTTATTATTGATAAATAATTTTTAAATTCGTATCTAATTAGCTAGCAAGATTTTTGCTACCAAATTTAGAATCTAAATAAATGGTAGTTAAATCTTGATAGTTAATTAGATACAAATTTAAAAACTATTTATCAATAATATAAACTAATTTATAAACCAATAATTTTTTTAGTCTTTAAAATAATTTTTAATTTATTCATTATAACAATAATTTTTTTAGTCTTTAAAATGATTTTTAATTTATTCATTATAATAATTAATTATTTTTTATTTCTAAAATTAGTTTCTATTTAGTGATTTTTTTTAATGTATATATCTTCACTTTTCACGTTTCAGATGTAACCAATACAATTTCCCATTTTAGATGGAACAAATACTATTTTATAATTACATTCACCATGCGACCTATGTTAAACCATTTTATAATATACCATTGAATTAATTCCTTTAGAAAATATACATTCAAGTTGTAATAAATAGTACAATAGATATACATAAATGTGTTTTTGTGTGGACAAACGTATTATTAAAAAATATGTCATGTAGAACTACATATGATAGATGTACAACTACATTTATTATAATTAAAATTTTGATCTGTTAGTATTTATCTACTCGATAAAATAAAAAAAATTTGAAGTTACCAATATAATTGAACTTCATCCTGTTATCAACATTTATAGAAATGCATGATAGTATTTAAAAAGGTAGAGGAAAGACATGAAGAAAGGTTGTATTTAATTGAGTGCAATGAGTTTTATATCTTAAACCAAACCAATGAAAAAGCATAGAAAGAATAGAATTGTAAGTGGATTTGTACTGAAACAATAAAGAATTTGTATGTACAATTACATTATTCTACATTGAGATAAGGTTGTTTTGTTGGGGAAGCAGAACATGTGGTTGGGCTAAAGTTGGGTCCATGAATAGAAGACAATGAAAAAAGGGCAGAATTGTTATGCATTAATCACCTAAACACTCTACTCTGTTCTACTCTATAAAGTCTAGTTTACATAATTGTTGCAGACAAAAAGGCTGAGCTTGTTTGCTTGACTCAGTGCAGACCCCCACACACACCTTCTCTCTCTCCTCTCTTTTCATTCTTCAAATCTTCTCAAACTTAACCCTAAACTAGGTCTCATCTAACCATGCTTTATGAGTTTAACCTAATCTTGCATTTTAATGATTCTTTTATGTCTAAGTCATTTCTTATCATGCAACATTTGAAACTTATTTCTCTAAAACTAAAAAAAGACAAGGAAAAAGGTTGTCTCATCTGAAATTGTGAAAAATAGTAAAAAATTGTTGTGTTATGGTTCTGAGTTTGATGATGGTAGAATTGACAGTGGCACTTGTACTTCAATTGTTTTGGATGTGTTGGTGATGGGGGACTCCAACACTGACCTAAAAAAAGTACATCTATGGTTGAGTTGCTCAAACTCCTTCATTTTCCTCCATACAAACTTCCATGTTTTCATTATTACATTGAGACTCAAACACTCAACTGGGCTTTCATTAAATTTAGTTGCTTTTCTCAACAGTTAACAAATTGGGCCCTTCAACCACTTCTTTTAGTCCAATTTGTCATATCAAATGCATTGTTTCTTCCTGCACCTTCATAATTTCTCGTGACACCCCATGCTTTTAAAATATAAAAAATACCCTTTATTTTATTGATGTTTTTCTTGTTGAAAGGAGTGATTGAACAAAATTCAGATTATAAAATTCAAAAGATATTTTGGAATTGAAAATAACTTTTGGATTCAATATTTTATAGTGTGTTTCTTTAAAAAAAAATATTTCAAATTATGGAATCTGAGGTATTTTCAGCTTACAAAATCCGAAAGGTATTTTCATATTTGGAAATACTTTACTAATTTTGTAATCCAAAAAATTATTTAAAAAAAAAAATCCGAATTGAAGAATTCAAAAAGGTACTTCCTATTTTATATTTGAGAATGTATTTTTTAAAAAAATATATATATATATATATATATATCTGAAAGATATTTTCCGATCCAAAAAAGAATTTTAAGATTCTACAATTCCAGAGGTGTAAATAGAAAATAATACATTTTCAAATTTTGGAATCTTAAATATATTTTTTAAGAAAAAATGGTTTTTTCACCTGATAAATGGGCTATCAAAACTTTCACTACAAGAAAATTATTCAATAACAACCAAATTTAAAGACAAAAAATAATTAATTAATATATTCACTAAATTAGATACTATTTCAAAGATTAAAAATTTATTGGTATCTAAAGTGATTTCTATTACTAATAAACATTTATAAAATAGTTTATAAATTAGTTATCAAACTTTTATTTACTAATATTTTAGATTATAAAATAATTTTAAAATACTGAATAAAGTAGTTAATAGTAAAATCTTGTTAGCTAATGATTATATCTCAATTTAAAAGTTACTTTATAAATTTTTATTAAAAAAAATATTTTAGATAACAATATTTTTTTAATTTATAAAATAATTTCTAATTTAATCAATATAATAATTAATTATTTTAATTTTTAAAATTATTTTGTATTTAATATTTTTTTTAATGTTGAATAATTTGATTCTGGCTCATAATTTATTTTACTTCATTTCACTGTCCCACTTCTCAGTTTTTTAAAAAATGTTTAAGACTTTTATATACAAAACACAATAATTTATATACACAATAAAAAAGTGGAAATTACAAAATAATTAGTAGGATAATGCAAAATTAATTTTATGAGGAATAAAATATCGGATTTTTTTATATAATAAAATAATCACTTCTAATTTAGTAATATCAAGTATATAACTCAATATAAGGTATGATTAAACGTGGTTATATATATAGTCTCAAAATTTTTAGTGTGTCTAGTTATGACAAGTTAGTTCGTCTCATCCCATTATCCCATTTTTAACAGGATAATATATAGTAGTGTATATTTAAAGTTAATTATAATTAACAACTAACAAACCTGCCTAACTATGTCTTCTAAAGGTTGTTTTATGGTTTTATTTTATTTACACTAATTTTATTATATTGAAAATAAAAAAGTAGTAAATTTGTATTACAATGTTAAACCATATAAAAGTTATACAATTTATTTACAACTATAAAAAAATTAAAATTATATACGAATATAATGACAATAATTTGCAACATATTTCTCTATATATTCTCTATTTCACAAATTTTCATTATTAAATGTTCAATAAAGTTTTGTAAGAAAATGTTCCATACTTTGTTTAAAATAACAATTTTATAATAAAAATCGTAAAAATTATCCAAATTAAACTAAAACATTCATTCAGTTTAATTAGAATTATAATTAAGATGACTATTTAATAAAAAATAATCAATTGAAGTCAAAATTAAGGGTATTGTGAGCTGTAAGTATTGAACTATGGAAAATTGTATAACTCTACACTTAATCAATTATATGTTTGTTTAGGAAAAATAATGGAAACAAGTCTCAAAGTCCACCCATTTGTTATCAGTAACCAGTAACAATTGGGGTCAAAATTAAGGGTATGTCATGGACGATAAATAGGTTTTGTGTTTTCTTTGTTTTATTATAATTAAAGGAAGATATTATTGAGGATTAGTAGCTGCGGCCAAAATGAAGAAGATAACAGTGTTAATTAAGGACTAAACTAGGAGGCCCTTTTACATACATTTCTGTTAGCCTTTAACAATGGCCAATTAAAGGGAAATAACTAAAAATTCTTCAGTTTTTTTGTCAGCAAAATATTAAGTAAATTAAAGGAGATACCCTTATATAAAACCAATAATTAGCTAACCTAATGAGCATGTAACAATAAAGTACAAGCCAGATAAAAACTGCATGATAAGTCACTATATAACCATCTAACAAAGTCTATGCTTCTAAAGGGGACTTGAAAAATTCTTCAGTTGTTAAGTTCCTTTCAGATATTTATTATTTTGGACCCTCTATACTAAGGTAAACTGCTACTTTTTGCTACTTAAGTCTAGGGGGTGTAGTGCTGGAATATTTTTAGAATCTATATATTTTGGAAAGGGAATTTTGGAACTTATGTGTGTAAGGAATTGTAAAGGTTTTTGGTGAAGTAATTAAATTATGTAGAATTTGCTGCATAATTTGTCATGAAAAGTGTGCTATTGAAGCCTAGGTTCAGATAAGTTTGTTGTTTTGTTATGCTTCTTGGATTGTATTATACAAGGATTGAGGTAAATCATGAAATATCTTTTTTTTAATTTATTTATTTTTGCTGATAATTACTATTGTATATGAAGGTGTGTGTACATATATATACACAGACATTAGGCACATTCATGTCTTACCTTGTTGCTTACTCACACCAGTATATGCTGATCTGTATGTAACATGCATATAGCTACATAAAAAAATGGATAAAATAGACGAAATAGATGACATAATAAAATCCATAATTAGTTTATATTTACAATAAATAAGAAGAGACAGGAGAAAAATAGAGTGAAATGTAATAATATGATAGAGGAAAGAAGATAAAGAATTTGTAATCTTTAATCTCAATTTTTTAAACTAATCTGCAGCAAAAAAAATTCAACTTGCAGTACCTATAATACAAATGAATATGTAGTTAGTATAGTACACAGTGTATAAAATATTTAAACACGACTCAGAATCACGGAGCAATTATTGCAAGTTTAGTCCATAAGTTGAAGCTTCTCGGCTTTGTAAGAAAAGTACTTAACACAGGTCTAGAAAAAGTGAAAAAGAAACACCCATTTCTCAAAATTGTAAAATGAATGAGGAAAAGTTATGGCCAGAAATATAATTAATCTGTATATGGTCTATAAATGAGTGTACAATCTGGTGTTAATAATCAAGAATGAACTATCTAGTAAAAAATTCAGCAGGCTTTTCTTTTTCTTTCCACTCAATGAATCTGCATGGCGAAAACCTAATCCTGTATTCGGAAATGGTTTCAAGCTTAGGAGACCAGACCTGATCCTTAGACTTCACAAGCTGTTCATAGTGCTTTTGCAGCTCAGGAGTGCTGCAGAGGAAGCTGGAGGGGCTACCAATATTCTCTTTGTCTCCACCATTAATGAGGCGAGTGATGAACTCGGGCGTGACCTTGATAACCATTCTTCCATCAGAATCCTTCAAGTACTGAAAAGGGCACGCCCCAAATTTTATTGGGGATTTGTTAGGGCAAGATCCAAAGGCTGATATGGAGGCCACTGAGAGGGTGTTGCATGCAAAACGATCGATGGGGAGAACGAAGTAGGTTTGGCCTGGCATGAGTTGATCGTCTATGGAGAGAGCAGGGATAGGGTGTCCAATGAAGAAAGAGTCTGCATGGCACACCATCATTTCAGGAAACTCGAACATGATCTCACCAGCTATGTGTTTCCCCTTCAGGGATCTTGATGTGCCTCCTTCCCAGAATACGAGTTTCACAGACTTTTTTGATGAACAGTTGTTGCTGCGGTGAAAGCATGGAGTCTTCATTACATTTCCCATTTGAACACAGAGAAAGAGAGTGGTTGGGTTTTGAGAGAAGAAGGATATATATAGAGAAATTGATAATGTTGACTTTGGATAAAATAACGTGGTCCTTTCTTTAATATACTTTAATGTTTTTGGAAGAACTACAAAGTTTGATGGGGTCGATGGTCTGGTCAGCGATGCCGGCGTTGAAAAATTCACTTTCCAGCGTGATCGATGTGGGGCGCTTTCGGAACACACACTCTTGAGTTGCCAACCCTTACGCTATTGGCTCGGACACTCCTTTTAAATGGTGTGTCGGTGTTTGATACTCGTGTCCGATACCGACACTCATATGACACCTGTAGGATATGTATTCGTAAAGTATTCAATTCAAAAAATATTTGTTAGATTTATGACAATTCTAGTATGGTTCTACCACAATTTTAAAAAGGAAAAATATATTAATTTTCTCAAAATTCAAATTTTATTGTATAAATTTTATTATGATTATAAAACTAAGAAACAAATCATTCTTAACCAGTCATAAAAAACATATTTCCACCCCAAAAAATAATCTGGAACATACTTGTACACATAAATCTTTATTGTCAATTTATATAATTTATAATTATATAATATATAGATCCGTGTCCCATATCCTACATTTTAGAAATTTTACATATCTTTATATTCGTGTTCGTTTTTGTTTTAGATATCTTTATATTCGTGTCTGTTTTGTATTAGTATCCTTAATTAACCTCAGATCGTGTTCCTTGTTTGTAGTACTATTAGATTCAAACCTAAAAAGTTGTTTACCTTTTTCTTCACCCATCAATATCATAACATGGTTTTACCCCTTCTGGCGTAAAGAGTAGGTCACGTACTCTGATATTTTTAGTCTTGTCACAAAAAAAATAAAAAAATACTGGGTGATAAAAACTAAACTATTATTTACATTTTTTTATGTGCAAACTATTATTTGCATACTATAGTTTCAAACAATATTTATAATTTACGGAAATTATTTATTATGTGGGGTATAGATACTTATAGAGAATATGGTTTAGTAAGGCTGACAAATCTCCTAATAAAGACCTAAAAGAAATAAATAGAAAAACGTTGAAAAATCTTGCTTTTATGTGAATACATGCATTTGAATATTGTGTACTTACGGTCCAGCTTGGGGCCAGAGTACTTTACACATTCAAAGACTGGTAATTTGTTTGGTGAAATATCTTTTTTTTTCATATATGATAATACAAAATTAATTTTTTTATATTTAATTTCAATTTTTTATTTTCTAGATATTTATAATAAGAAAACTATTGAATTGATCTTTAAATATTTCTTTTATAACAATGAATATACAATGTGTATTATATTATAATATAATAACATTCATATCAATCATAAAATAATGAATCAGAAAAAAAAATATTTAACTATAATTTTTACAACTTAAAAAATAATGGATAAAAGATCGTAATTGTTCTTTTTTAATAGTAAAGAACAAAATTAATAACATGGATATTTTTGAGATATTTCAACTCAATTATGTTTATGGGTGGAATATTAGACTAGCACCCTATCTTTCCTTTATTATTACATTTCTAAATTCATGTGAGAACTTAGAATATCATTCCATGAGTAATAATTATGACAAGATCAATATTAACTAGCTATCTGACCAAACATCAGCTAGAAGAAGAAGCCTTGTTCTTCATTGCGAGAATGGTGGTGTCGTATTTTTTGTTTTTAGAAAATTAGTTAATTTTGTTCATGTCAAACCATATCAATTGATACTATGTTTAAGTGTTGTTTTGCAGGTTTTGTGAATGTGACTCGAAGTTAAAAGTTTCATTTTTTTTTTTATAAAAGTTTGAGCACCGCTCAAATGTTATTTTAATTTAATTAATTTTTTGTCGATAAAAATGAATATGGTTCCTTTCTATCTTAGAACTTAATATCATATTAAAAGTAAATTTTAAAACTAATTCAAATTTATAAAATTAATTTGTAAAAGTGAGGTTATTTATAAACTATTAAATATTGTAATCATTGATCTCCAAAATTCTATTATGCATAAATTTTGTCATTCTAAAAAATGACTATATTACTTTGCTTCCATATATTTTATAACATCGCAACATATTTAATTCCCTTTCGTATTGAATTGTGTAGGGCAAAAGTGATTGAAGTGTGTCTTTGTTTGACAGCCTGGTGCATTGTTAAATAACGTGTATTGATTTTGTCAAAAAAAATCATATACAACTTAGCAAATTAGCGAATTCTCTGTTTATGTTCACTTTAATATAAAATAAAGTTAAATTATATTTTTATTACAAAAATTAATATTGATCTTTTGCAGTTCACAGAGTAATTAAAATAGTAGTTGATAACTAAAGCAGTTTAATCCAAGAATCAAACCTGCATTTTCTTCTTTATCTCACTACTTAAAACTAAAGTAACACGTAACATGTTGATTTTTGATAGAGAAATTTAATGATTATCCAACGACCAAGTAAGCAATTATTTTAATTTGTATAAAATGAAGCACCTAATCTGTTTGATTTGTGGCAACGTCACCGAATATATGAACGAACGGAATCGAAATGATCCACGAGGAACCTAAGTTTGAAATGTTTGATTGTATCGTATTAAAAATGTATTGATTTGATGTATTAACCCAACTAATTCATTTAATATTCATAATTTTAAGGAGTGACTAATATTTCAAATTGGTTTGGTTTTTCTTGTTCTGGGAAACAGTGTAAGTCACTCAAAGCCACAAGTTCCCTTCGTCATAGGTTGATATTAAATCCCAAACCACGATGTCGGTTTATGACCATTCTTGTGACTTTCACGTGTCAATTTGCTGCTTTTTTTTTATTACATTCAAAGTCAAATATTATTCATCATTCGTGTACCAATCTTATGTGTCTTCTATAAATCTAATACTATAATCTGTTAAAAAAAAACATAATCTTAAAAGTTTAACAGTGTTAGAATCTCACATCGAATAAATATTAAAACTTTTCATTATGGTGTAAACCTTAATATTAGAAATCGATTTTATGGAGTTGAGGTAGGCTTAAAGTCTATTTTGTAATAAATAATTTTTCCTTGAAACATTTTAAACAAAGTGTAAAATCAGAATGTCTCATCTTGTGATTAAAGGTATAATTTTATTTTTAAAATTATATAACTATTAATAAATGCCTTGTTTATTGAAGAAAGGGGAAAATATAATGTGGATGTGATAGTGAATATTGAAATAGTTGTGTTGTTTGAAGTAATGAAAACTAAAATGGGAAAAGTTAATAAGGAGAAATGTTCAAAAGTTGCATCTGAGTAAAATTAGGTTATCTTGAGGGCTCTATAAAGAGCTGACTTTTACATTGTCAATGGAACATCTGAAAAACAATGGTTACATATATGTTTTTAAGGAAGAAATAGTGTTCTCACTAACACATTCATGTATCTCACGTTCTTTCTTCATTGACTATGTAACTTGTAAGATTCAGGGGAGAAGAAAAAAACTCCATGTTGAAGAAGAGAAAAGATACAAAGGAGTACCACTAGCTATTAGATAAAGAGACTAAAATAATCTTGATTAGCTATTCGTCATATGAGAAAAATACATTCACAAATTTAGCCAAGATAATAAAATAATGTTAAATGCTTTGTTACATTTTGGTTTTGCAAATATTGTAACGGTGTATTTTAACCTCTCAAGTTTCAATTATACAAATTGAGATACTCAAGAAAATGCTATGATTTTAGGCCTTTTCATCAAATTTTTATTAACAATTTAAAAAAATAGATTAAAAAAATCATTAAATAAAATTAATTTTAAAGACAAAAACAAGAAGTTACTATATTTACTAAATTAGATATTTGAGATTAAAAAATATTGGTATCTAAATTAGTTTATTTTATTAATAAATAATTTTTAAATTGATATTTAATTAACTATCAACTTTAGAATCTAAATAATTGATAGTTAATTATATAGTAATTTAAAAACTATTTAGTATATACCAATATTTTTTAATCTCTAAAATAATGTCTAATTTAATTAATATAGTAACTAATTATTTTTTTTTCTAAAATTTTATTTAATGTTTTTTTTAATAGTGTAAGATGACATATTAAAAAAAATGATATAATAATAAAACTATGTTATGCACGTAGTGTTTATACAATCATGTGCAATGTAAAACTCTGCAGGTTGTCCCTTCTTTACATAGGGAGGAAAATGTTGTCCCCCTTTTAAGAACAATACCCCTTCTTTAAGCACAATACATAGGGAGGAATTTTTCTTGTGTTGTATGCTTTTAGGTTAAATATGTTGAACAAAGGAGACTAACAAACCCTTAATTTTTTTTTGTTTTTTTACATTGTTTGACATATATATTGATGTATTGATTATTAAGGGGACTAAAAAATGTTATATAGGTTAGTGTGCACATTACTTATCACATCAATATTACTTATCACATTAATATTCAATGTGACTTTAAGAAATTTAATGAAATTTTTTTTTATCAACAATGAATAAATTGAATAGAAATAAACATTTGAGGGGTGCTCCAACCCTTATACAGGACAACTTAGTACCAACACAAACTTAAAACCCTCCCAAATAAAGTTTGAACCCTATATTAATTATCCTTTCAAATTCCTACCTTCCTCACGGAGGCTCCCATGACACATTGTAACTCAAAAAAACAAATAAAACACCAAAAAAGCCAATTCCTAGTCCAATATACTAAAGGCTTAGCCTATGTAGTAACATTAATACTCCACATGCATTCCCTCACTAGCTTCAACATCATAGTAATAAACAATGTTTATGTTGTACTTTTTTTCCCAGCTACACAATTATATTCCAATCTACTTCGTTATGTAGTCCTTTCTTTAATTTCCTCTCTCAACACCTACCTTGCTAATCTTGACTGACGGTCTCCCGCCGTTAAACCTTCTCCACCCTTTAATTATCCAATGTTTCATTTGCACCTTTAAGTCACTATTGCACCCACCACAAACCCACTCGCTAAAAAAGGTCTTCCTCCATCAACAGTTGTACACATTCACATATTCCCTGCAAAAAAACTACTACTATAAACCCTAATTGTGCCCTCCTTCCACGTGTGCCACGAGTCTTACTACATCTTCAACTCCCCACACCACAAATTCTCCCCACTTTTGGCCGCCACTTGCAACACACACCAAACTTTCCCCTTATCTAGGATTGGACAGATTTTTAGGACACCACAACAAAGAAGTTATGATTTTTTTATATAACTCATACATGTCATGGGATTCCATATAGTGTACTTTACCATTTTTAAAAATACACTTATTCCTATGTTTCCAAATCTCACAAACTACTGAAATCCATATTCCCCCCAAACTCTATTAATCGCTCCACTCCTACCTGACATTCTAAAATGCATAAAATGTTGTTTTGCTTCACAATAATTATCTGTTAACACTCCCAGCTAGGTGTAACACAAACCTCATACTAGTCAGGCTACCCTACAATTAAAGAACAAGTGATTCATTGTCTCGTCTTCCTCACCACACAGGGGATATAAATTACTTGTCATGACTATACCACACCTTCTCAAATTATCCCTTGTGGGTAGCCTATTTTGCATGGATCTCCAAGCTGTTATCTGTGTTGGGGGGCGGGTGTTTTTCTTCCACAAGTCTTTAAACAAGAGTACATTCTCACCCTAGGTCTCATTCCTTAATATACTATATGATGTTTTAACCATATATCCCACTAAATCCCCCACTTCCCATATCCATATATATTCTTTGCCCTTGCCCTCCTCAAGCCCCCTTTACTATCTAACATTTGCATCAATTGTGCAACCTGCCTCATTTTCCAAACAAACAAATTTCTCCTCCATACTCACCTACCATTAATCCAACATCCAACTTGCTTAATATTATCATATTTGTTTATGGATAAGGAGAAAAGTCTTGGGAATTTAACCTTTAATTCTTCCTTCTCCACCCACTTATCATCCCAACACCTTACACTCATCCAATTACCTAACCTCCATGTGCCATTACCTTCAAAGTCATGGCACCATTCCTCCAATTTCCAGTTTCTCTTCAAATCCCTCCTCCAAAGAGAATCCCTTCTTTTTATATGTTAATTCTTCAAATTCCTCCACCCCCGTATTTAGAATTCATTATCTCCTTCCATAGCCCACTCCTCTTCGTTTTGATACGTCAAATTCATTTTCCTACTAGAGCACAATTGAACAATCTAATGTCAATAACACCTAACCCACCTTGCTCTCTTGACTTTCACACATTTTCCCATGATGGCCATGAATTCTCCTACTATATGAATCTCAGCCCCATAAGAACTTTCATTGAATCTATTTTAGATTTCCCATCACCATCACATGCATGTAATATAAAGACAAGTAAAATAACGGTATGGACGTAAGTACAAACTTGAGTAAACAAATTATGTCTGTCATAGACAAAATTTTACCTTTCCACTTACCTAACCATCTCCTTACCTTTTCTAGCATTACCTCCCAGAAGTCACACCTTTTGTGATTTCCCTCAATAGTTATTCCAAGATAAGTAAACTATATTCTCATTATGTCACAGTTAAGAACAGATACATAACTCTCCAGCATACTATTACCAACCCCTACTCCACTAATTCTATTTTTCGCACAGTTAACTTTAAGATCAAATGCAAGTCCAAAACACCTCAAAATTATTTTTACAGCAATAACATTTTTGTTATTAGGTTTAGGATAGAAGACAAATAAAAACAAAATATAATTACATATATCTATGGACAAACAAGCAATTAAACCTAAAATAAAAATTTGCTTAATTTAAATATATAAAAGATATACGAAGTTTTGATTTGTTGAGATTTTCACAGGGGAGAATCAAGGTAAAAATAAACTAATTGAGACAATTCATACCCATAATTATCACTAGGACCGATGCCTCTTTATTTTTATAAATCCAAATAAAATAGCATAAGAGAAAGATAAACGAAAAGAGCTCGAAAGCCAAATAAAATATAGATATACATATAAAAAAAAACTGAGAATATATAAAAGATTTACCATCCTTTAAAAAGAGAAAAATGAAAAATTTAGAAAGTGATTTAAAAAATAAGACTGTGTACTTGTATAGATCAAAAGTGAATATTTTTTGTTTTACGACTATGGATTAAAAAAGTTGTAGTAATTGTGAAAAATGTTTCTAATAAGTTGTAGAAAATGTTTGTAATAAGTTGTAGAAAAGTTGCAATGATAGTGTGGTCTCTTGCAGATTACTAACAATGTGGCAGTTGGAAACTTTATTATTTTATTAAGACAGGTGAGTAGTGTAGACTAGTTGCAGTAGTCGTAGACTTTTCTTTTGCAATATAAATTTCAGAACCACTTTTTTTATTTATTTTTCAAATCATGATTTCGACACATGATACTTTATTTTTTTTTTAGCATTAATCATTGTTCTTAAATAGTTGAATATTCCATCAAAGTTCAAAACCGTTTTTCAGGACAAATCCTTTGACTCCCTTTTCCAGTTTTTAGTTTTTTTTAGCTTGTTGTGTATGATGAATAAGAATATAATATATAATATATCTATGTATATCTATATCTCCAAGAATTTTCCATTTTAATATTATAAGATTGCATGACAAATATGAGGTTATAATTACTTGCTTGCACCATTTTGTAATAACTATTCTTGTCATAATCAGTTATATGGAAAATCAAAAGTAATGCTAACAACATTTTTGTAAGTTACCTAAAAAGACAAATATATTTTAAACATAATTCGAATATAGTTGGTTGTGTCTTTGGATTTTTAAATAAATTTAAAACATCATTCTAATTATACTTATCGTAAGATAGGTTTTTTATTTTTATTTTAATAAAATTGAGCACGGGTATATTAGAATGGGAATAATATAAATGTATGAACATTCGAGTTGAGTGTCGTATGATTCACACTTAGCAAGTTAGTTTATTTTTAGCCATCTTCGTGTACAAATAGACAATTCAAATCTGTATCCATAAATAATGGCGTGTACCCAATCTTTTTAATTGCTTTTAAATAAAGATTACTATTCGTTTTTAAATTGTTAAAGAAATTTATTACATTCACATTTTTTTTATATCATATTAATCGGTTTTAGTTGTTTAAGAAATATGATATCATATACCTAATTAAAACATTTTCTCAAACCCTAACGTAGTTTTTTTTATAAGTAATAACAAATAAATAAATGGGAACCACTTCCGGAGTGATCCAACTCTTTTACAAGAACACATAGAATCCAACTCCTAACTTGACATGCAAAACCGTCGGATAAAAGACCAACTAAACCAAGCGCTAACTAACTTTACTGAATCAGTCGTATACAGACCAAAGGATTCAGAACCCAACAGAAGTAGGAAAAATAAACTTCGCGGGATTTTGCAGCAATCCAAGACCACACATTTACTTGCGTCGAGGCAAAAACTTCTAACACATCTGTCACTCCTCCATTAAAAATATGCTTCCAAATTTCAACTTAATTTAATTTTGCAACTAAAATCAAAACACATATTAACATTATAACTTTCTAATTTAATTCATTAAAGAGGAGATAAGTGAAAAAAGTATGGCCCATATACATTAAATAAATTAAGCAACAAATTCTTGATTTAAGTGCAACTCTTCTGATTACTATATTTAATTTTTTCTATCACATTTTTATATGTGAACATTAAAATCAATTAGTTATTGAAATATTGTAAAAGATATATTACTTTTATTTATTCAAATCCTGTATATTTTTCAGTTTTCTAATTTTAAATACTTTAAAAAAATCTTACAATTATTTCAAATCTTATAAATGTACAAAATTATTTTTAATTTTTTTAAACTTGTATGATTAAAATTTATTAACATTAAAATTATAAAATATTACTCATAAAAGTATTTAAAAATTATGAGTCATCACATTCATGCATATATTCTTTTAAAATCTATACAATTAATCTATGCTAAAATAATTTATTTTATTTAAATTACATAAATCTCCTGTGATTTTTTCAAATTATACTGACATTACAGATATTTTTAAAATTCCACAGAGGTAGATCTTCTGTTTTAAAAACATTACATTATTTCATTTTTCTTTTACCACTGCACCTTTTTAAAGAAGAACATTGTAATTATAAAAAAAATTAGTAATTTGAAAAAACTTTAGGAAATTTCAATGTAATTTATTTTTATTTTGAAATCTTAATTCAACATAAACTTCATAGATGGATTATTTTATAAATTCAATACACCTCACAGATTTTAAATTTCTCACTGTACTTTTCACCAAACAATAAAACAAATTTGCATATGTTTTAAACATCATAAATGAGTGTGTCAAGGCAAAGTTTTCGATTATAGTTTGAAAAATACTTTTACTAATTCTAATACATAATTGTGAATTTTGATACAGAAATAAAAGAACAAGAACCTGTTAATGTAAAAGTAAATATAATGTAAAATCTATTTTAATTTCAATTTGAACATGCATTTGATAATTTTATGGGATATTAGTTTGACAAAATATCTTATATATATCATCAAAGTAATTATAATTACCAACATGACTTTCACCATTTTTTTTTTATCCGTAACTCTTAAAATTTTTCTACATATATTCAACACACTTATTTTACTGCTATTAATTTTCTAATTTTATAACAAGTATTTGTCACTATTAAGGGTACATCTCATCAAATTCTTAAAAGTCTAAGATGTTTCGACAAGATATTTCACTGACGATGTTCTTCCTAATATTATAATTACCATTAAAAATGAATATATTGTACAGTTTATTTTAATTTCAATTTAAACATGCATTTGATCATTTTCTCGAGATATTAGTTTAACAAAATAACCTATATATCATCAAGAAAAATTGTGACTAAATAATAAATATGTTATTCTAAAAGTTTTTCAACATTCATTTAATAATACTTAGCCGTGATAACATATTAACATATTGAAAGAATAATTACATTAGTTATATAAATTAATATGGTCTTCTAATCCTTTTTCTAATATAATGTTTTCTGTCACATTTTTATAATTATATTTAGATTGTTTTTAACAATAGGAACACATTCCTTTCTTCTTACTTCTATCTATCTTACATGGTTTAGGATTTCTCAATCTTATCACAAAGGCACTAAATATAATTACAAAATAACTCTTCAAGTTAGAATCAACAATTCAATAACATCAAAACCTCACTGAGAAATTCTTGAAACAATTCTTCTACATGGCAGCATAAGAAACCATTGATAACACAATAAAAGAATAATTAACTTAATTATATCAATCTAGAAACCAATTAACAATAATATAAACTAATTTAGAAATCAAAAATTTTTTAGTTTCTAAAATAATCTCTAATTTAGTTATTATAGCAACTAATTATTTTTTGTCTCTAAAAATTGGTTTTTATTTCATGATTTTCTTGTAGTGTATGATGTTTTATGATTCTCCTTCTTAATCATTATATATTTTTTAATAATAGAAACTTTTTTTTTCTTTTTGCTTGTATCTTTCTTACAATAAGGAATGTGAATTCTACAATTTCATACAATTTGATATTAAACAATTACCCAAATGAACCAGTCAAGCTCCGAATGATAGTTCCATACACGAAGAGTTTATTTAAAATAAAATAAGTACTATAGGATCCAAGCATGCATAAAATTATAGTTGTGTTGTGTGATTATGATAGTTGATAACCTCAGTAGAAAAGACTTCGAAACAATTAATATAAAATTTTGGATGAGAGTTTATTCAGTAAAAATACATGATTAAGATAAAAACAGATGTATTAGAAGTGACTAATCATGTTTTTTTAATAAAGATTAATGATTAAAAAATTTTAAAAAATTTATAAATGTTTAACTTTAGTTTGTGAAAAAAATCAATTGGTTGATCAACAGTTACAAAACTTGAACACCACTGGATCTATGTAGCTTAAAACCTTTGACCATAAAGGGATAATAAATTCTAACAAGTTTTGAAAAAGAGAACACATATGAAGTGAGTTTCTCTTGAAGATTTCTTCTAAAAAAAGTAATCAAAGTGAATTGGCTTTTCATAGCTCTTTAAAGCTTCTTCTGTTTCTAGATTTCTTAACTAGTTGCAATAAAAAATTTCTTTGAAAGAAAATGTTATTAATATTGTTTTTCTCCAAACTATGATAGTTACTCATCATGTCACCATGATTAAGAAAATAATAGAGAGAAAGAAAACCCTAATTGTGACCTCTAGCATTTGATAAGCAACGAAGATAATCAACCATTTATAGAAAAACAAAGTGTTTTTTAATATTGAATGAACCAAAAATTGAAGATGAAGAAGAAGAACATAGATTTTGGTCTTGAAAAAAGTATTGACAAATTTGGTTTGCGCAATTTCCTCAACTATTGTTGATTGTGATGCTTCTTAATTTCTTCTTCTGTCGGTGGAATTAGTCAAATCAAATCAGTGACGTAACTTCAAACAAAAAACTAACTAATCTTCATAAGATTGTATGCATAAGATTTGTCATCAAAACTCAAAAGACAACAAATTCCCAAACAAAACCAAACAAAAAAATTGTTGAGCTGACATGAAAGCCCATACACTGCTCTCAACCACTGTGCCCACTAAACCCATCAAACTTTAATAAAAATTACTTAATTATTATTAAGAAATCGAGTTTAAATCGTAACACTTCATAAATTCAACAAATACTAGATAGATATACTCGAAATGACTCTAATATCAGATTAAGAAGTGAATTTTAAATCTAACTCAACATCATAAAATCTTTGTTTATACACGGCAAGAAAATCATGAAATAGAAACCAATTTTAAAGACAAAAATTATTATTATTAGTTAGTATAATGACTAAATTAGAGACCATTTTAGAAACAAACAAAAAATTGGTAACAAAAACGTTGGTAACTAATAAGATACCAATCTAAAAACTATTTAACAATAATAAAAACTAATTTAGAAACCAAAAAAATATTCAGTATCAAAAATGATTTTTAATTTAGTCACTATAGCAGATAATTATTTTTTATCTCTAAAATTGGTTTATATTTTATGTTTTGCTTTGTAGTGATAAAGTTAGGTTTGCATCTACTTATATATTATGAAATTTCATAATCTCTAGTGATCTGCAACAATTATGGTAGATTTATGTTTTTCTTTTTCAAGAACTAAAAAATTATATATATATATATATATATATATATATATATATATAATTTGACCCTTTTAGGAGATATATTTAAAAAATAAATTCATAATAATCGTTACTAAAAAATGAGTGATTAAAAACTATGATGAAAACAAGTTCATATATAATTATAATCTTGATTTTTAGTTAATGATTACGGTTGATTTTAACTTCCATTTTGAATTCAATTTTAGTTTATATATTACAATATATTGTATTTTATCTTTTACCAAATCTTAGAGATTTTATTATCTAAATCAACTACATCATCTTCGTATATTAATATACTTTGTTTTTGGAAATTTGGTTATGCATTGAAAATTCCCAGTTTGAAAGAAGCAGGGACTATAAACAATCTTCATTCTTATATAGAACTATCAACAACAAGGCATTTCTCATGCTGTCTGGTTTTTGTTGTCAAATGTAGCAGTTATCACTTTTGCAACTTCTTTGTTTACAATTATTTGCTAAAAGCAATGGTCAAAACACATAATATGAACAAAATTCAATGCAAGTAGTTGTCCAAGCCACAATAATTGTTAATACAAATATTTATTTTTAATTACCAAGAATGGTAAAACTTATGTATATGTATATTCTGCACACTGTTTTGTTAGGGTTTTTTTAGTGGTTTTTAACTTTTTATATCATCAACTTGATTAGATAAATGTTGAGTCAAAGAAAGGGAAATTAATGATCAAATTAAAAATAAGATATTATGTAAGCATATACTTAGTGTGACTAGATACATGTCTATCCATTTCCACAGTGTATATATAAATCTATACTTGTACTACTTCTTCACCATCATCAAGCTATTGACATTTTCCCCATTAATTGAAGAAGTTGAAAATATTTAATGTTCATCTATAATGAACATCATGTAGCCGCAAATTATCTTTCTCTTATAATGGAAGAAAAAAAAAAGTGGCTTGTGAATAGAATATTATATGATTAAACTTTTCACTTGGGCAAAATTGAATTTGTCTTATTAAGCAATTTGGTGGATTAAGATTCTTAATTGGTCCCCATTCAATGTTTTCAATGTCTAATACAAGTCAATTAGAAACAATTTTCTTGATTTAGTATACCCTTTTTAGACATTGCAATGATTATGTCTTTGGATTAAAATTCCAGTAACCAAATTATGGATTGTTCTTAGCACCTTCTTGATGATAATGGAGGATCTTCTTCCCAGATAAACCATTTTCTCGTGGTGGCTTGTGTTTTGAAATTTTCATTTCATTTATATTTTGGGTTTGATTAGCATAATGCTTTGAGTTATAATATGTTATAGTTGATTTATAATATGGTTAGCTTTATTTATTTTTTACCAAGAAAATTTTATCATACGATCATACTTATGATATTTAATTTATATGTAATCAACATATTCTTAATCAATATTATATATCTATCAGAATAGATAAACCATAGAGCTAGGGTTAGGATGTACAAAGCAATCTTATCAAAATATTCATTATTTTAAATCTTAAACAAGTCATATACATAAATACACATATATATATATATATAGCTTTAAGTAAATATTTTTAAGCAATACAAAAAATACAATTAAATATTTAAAAATGCTTATACCATCCAAAAGTAAGCACATTAAGCTGAATGGATCATATGGGCACATAATTATTTGGTCATAAACCATTTTGGTATTGTGGTTTCTTCTAATTTGAAGGCTTTTGAAGAGTTCAATGATCATGATATCATCCCACTAAAGAAACTGCAGGTCCATTTGTGAACAATCAGGAGCATCATTTGTTTACCAATCTCACCTTTCAAAGGGACATAATGATGAAAACCTCACATTCATCTCCCTTTCTTAATTTCATTAATAAAACAAAGTTGGTTATCTTGTCTGCGTTATGTTGTGTCAATTAGGATAACATTTTAATGACTCCAGATTTTTTTATTGGTTTTTGGTGGTGTTGTTCTAATATGTCTTTCATATATATTAATTTTGATATATTAAAAAAATGTAATACATTTTAAAATATTAAAATCGGTATATTTTGAAGGTATATTAAAATGATAGTATATTTTTACTCTATTTTTTTTATAAATTACATGAATTTTTTTTAAAAAATAATCAATTTAATATGTTTTATATATTTAAGATCAATATTTTAATTAGCTTGTAGACTAAAAATTATTAAGGGATGGAGAAAATATTTTGATTTTGGGTTTGAGGAGAAGGAGGGGGAAGAGTTGAAAGAGAAGGAAAGAATAATGAAGAAGTTTCTTCTACTTTCTATTTGCAGCCTTAGTCTTACTAATCCATTTCATGCATTTATTTCTACTTCAGCCCACAATTCAAGCCCAAACTATTTTTACTACATTTATCAAGTCAGTCCAATTCTATTAAAGAATTTCTTTTAATTTTATGCAATAAAATATTATTTTACTAGCATGGATGGATAAAAAAGAAAAGAACTACAACCAAAAAAATTTATGGTTAACATTATATTTGTAGATGAGGTGTTCCATCTTACAAAATAACATATATATATATATAATTATTACCATTATTATGATAGCCATAAAGATAAGTCTCAATTGAAAAACCTTTACACGTTTTCTTTTGGAGAGAATTCCAAAAAAATCGAAGTAAAAATAAAGAAAATATTATTATTTAATATTTACTGGAATCCCATAAGAAAATGGTATTATATCATATAAAACTGTTAATTTCAAACAGTTTTAGATGAATTTCCTTTAAAAAAAATCTGCTGAGTTTCCATCATGGATAGATGAGAGAAATAGAGACCGAAATACAAAAGAACTTAGTTAGACACACACAGATACTAAGCACTCAAAGATTAATAGAGTATAGTTTAACTCTTCTAAAGTGTTTAAAATCTAATTTGAGAGACAAATGCAACTATACTCGTTGGTTAAAATATTAACTGCTGAAATTTTAACTTCTTTCGTAGTTTATTACATAGTATGAGCATTTTATCATAATCTTGCCCATGATTACAGAGTGTACAACTTTGTTTCAGAGGAATTAAATCCAACTATCCAAGACAGCTCTTGGTAGCTCATTAGAACTCTGCAGCATGCTGTTGTTATGCCAGTGTCAAAAGTTTCATAGACAACATACTATCTACTGCTAACATGTGTAACCATGCAAATGTGTTAGGGAAAGTGCTAGTTGATCTGCTTATGTAAAGATGACATGTTAAGTGTGGACTTTAAACAGCATTCCAATGTTGATAACATCAAATGTGATGGTGTGCGTGTGTGTGTTGTTAGCACACCACAAAAGCAATCCATTGTAGTTGTAGAGCACAAGAGCCCTTATAAACCTTGTTCTAGAATTCTATACTTACAATGAGACTCAAGTGTCGTAACTTGTAATCAATCAAGCTCCAAAGCCCCTGCATTCGCGTGGGTTGGCTGTGACCTGGCTCCTTTTACTAGTCCTGAACAAACTACAGTTCCCGTGTCACCACTTCTGTCAGTCTTTAGCAGCAAGGAGACATAGTGAAATGCTGTAATACCAATTGATAAAAACTTTGGGAGCACTGCACCACAAAAGCTAGCTGTTGCACTTGGAGAGCTCTAGGACTTATAAATTCCACACTAGAATCTCATACTTCGAATATGAGACTCGAGTATCATGCCTTGTAATTGGATCTTAATAAACTGTTTTTATGATTATAATATGTGACCTTCAGGCCACAATGCAGATGCAACTAATGAGTTCAAAGAGTTACATCCCTCTTAACCAGTGGATACATCAGAAAGAGTTCAAACTGGGGAAACAATTTTATATGAAACATCTTCAAAAATAACAAATAAATTCTATAATTTGCTGCTTGCTTTTCTAATGGGCTAACCTGAAGTTCGTGAAAGATGGGAAAGTCCCCCTCCCGGCTCCTGCTAACCATGCTTAGAAGTTAGAAACATGGATAGGTTGCATTTCCAAGCATCCAGACTATAAGGATTCTTTAATAACCTAATAACTATTATTTTGCAAAGCATTCATAGGCATGGAACTAGCAGCACATAACTGTAGTAATTGACGAAATTTTGGTATAAATAACCGTTTTACTAGGCAAGTGTAACAAAAGAATAAGTAAAAGAGTATATCATATACAGAGGGAATTATTGGTCAAATTCTATTAATTGTAAGCTTCCAATTTAATAGTAGAGATGTTGTGTTAATAGACTGTGCTTGAAGCAAAAGAAAAATATTAGTTTACCAATATGGGATTGAAAATAACTTAATCTAAATAATCTATGGTTTCATCTAATGTATGTATCTTCTAATAATATTCTTGCAACATGATTCTTAAGTTTTCTGATAACAATTCATTGCTTATAAGGTCTAAGAATATTTATCAAATATTGATTTCTTGTATATTACATAAATATTTCTGCATTATGCAGTCATGTTACAAGCAATTCATATATCAAAATTTACTCCAAGTATCATAACATGTTGAGTGAAATTAATCAAATCTAATCCTAAGAATCATTTTTCAGAACTCTACTTAGGATTTAAAGTCATGCTGTATGGACTCTTCTCATAATTCAAGCATTATGAACAAAACAAATCAATATATTAAAGTTCATTCCTACCAAGCTAATATACTGAAATAATCTTCATTAAATCCAATTCTAAAAATTACTTTCCATATTTCTTTTCCTTAGAAATTTGAGATCAAGAATTATGGATCCATAGCAAACAGAGACCAGCCAGATTAAATCATCAACATCAAATATAAATCATCAACATCAAATATAAATCATCAACATCAAATATAAGATTACATTAATAATAAACCAAGAAAAAAGACTATTCAATCCCAAAATAAGAAGCATGGTAAAATAAAAAATCACCAGGATAAGTAGAAGAGTAGTTTCTGAAGGCGTCTGCTACTTCCTTCCTTTGATATCCATGCAGCACAAACTTAACACGTGCACTACCTAATACTAATTTAACAAGAGAGAGAGAGAGAGAGAGATTATATTCCTAATTCTATTCTAAAACGTGTATATCTCTAAAACAAAGTTTTCCGGCAGCCACTCCTCCTTAAGCATAGGTTGGGTGCTTAAGTGAGGTGATTGCTTCTCCATGAAGAACAACGATGTCACTTGAGGGTGGCCAAGCAACCTTCTTGCTGGCCTTTGAAGGTAACTTTCCTCATTTGAGCGTTGTTTTGGGTGAAGAGAGTTGTCACTATAATTTGAATTTAAATTTGGTTCCTCTCTTACACATTATGTTGTGGCTCAGGTGTGCTTACTCGCTCCAAAACATGTTTAAATTTGTTATTCATGGCTCAAAGTGCTGGTGTGCATCGCTCAAGCACTAACTATTTGAATGACCAACATGTAGAGACACCTGGCTTCTCTTCGCTTAAGCTTGGTTTTTCTCGCTGGAGCGAAGACTTTTCTTATTTTTCAATTCTTTTATTTTCTTCTCTTATTTTCTGCACACACAGAAACGTTTAAGAAATATAACATCAGAAGTGATATTTATATCTATATTCTGAGAGAAATTAAATCCTTTTAATGCAAATAAGTGTCAAAACTCATTCAAATTTAATTAAAATTGACACCTATCAATAGTAAAAGACTCTTTTCTCTGTTACAAACCAGGGTGCGAACGCTAATGTTATATGTTAGAGCACACAAGACATCCACCAGGGTTGCGCTTCCTGTGATATGCAGAACCAGGAGCAAAGAAAGCAATAAGCATGGTCCACAAAATCAATGCTTACAACAGAATGAGGCAAAATTTTCTAACTGTAGAAAGTCCAACCTTTAGATAACAAGAGCTGCAACGGTAAAAGTCTTAGAATTTGTCATCTGGCACAAAACCCCTTTGCAGCATTTCATCGTGGAAACGGAATGCCTCTTTCAGATTGTCTAGAGACACATGCCCATTTATCAATGATGTGTAAGTTGATCTATCGGGACTTATACCACTGTCAATCATCTTGCGTAATACCATCTCAGCCTCCCGCATTCTGCCTTGCCTACAATATCCACTAAGAATTGCATTATATGTGATAACATCAGGTAGTAGCCCATGTTCTTCCATGTTATTAAGCAAGACAAAAGCTCTGTCAAAGCTCTCTTCCTTTACAAAACCATTTATAAGAGTATTATATGTAATGCAATCAGGAGAAACTCCTTCTAAAATCATATTGTTGAAGAAATCATTCGCCTTTGACATATTGCCAGTTCGCAAATAACCCTTAATAACAGTGTTGCAAGTAACCAGAGTGGGCTTAATACCTTTTTCTATCATTTCATCCCACACCCTGAATGCCTCACTCATAATTCCTAAACTGCAAAACCCATTTATCAAAATGCTAAACGACACATGGTTGGGCAATATCCCCCTACTCACCATATCACACCACAACTCCTTAGCCCTCTCCATTTCACCAATCTTGCAAAAACCATCCATCAACGTATTATAGGTCACAACATCCGGCTTAAGGCTCCTTTGAGTCATCGTCTCAAACAAATCAAGCGCCCTACTCATGTTCCCATCCTTACAATATCCATGAATGAGAGTGGTGAGAGTGTAGTAATCCGGAAAAACTCCCCTCTCCACCATCTCCTTAAACAACTCATCAGCATCACCGACCATCTTCCCCTTGCACAACCCATTCAACAGAGTATTATAAGTAACCACATCCATCGCACAACCCCGCGCAACCATCTCGTTCCGCACGTTCAACGCCTCAGCCACATTGCCATTTCTGCAATATCCATCAATAAGAATAGTATAAATCACAGTATCAGCAACCAACCCAGCATCCTTCATCTTCCTAAAGTACTCCAAAGCCTTATCAAAACACCCATTTCTAGAGAACACCCCAATCACAGAACCAAAACTAATCAAATCAGGAACAACCCCACACCTCAACATTTCATCAAATACCTTCTCAGCCTCGCTAATATCATCCTTCCTACAACTTTCCACAAGCAAGGGATTATACGTGGCAGCATCAGGACTCAACCTCGACCCCAACATCTCATCCAAAACACTCCTCGCTCTCTCATAATCCCCTTTCTTACACAAACCATTGATAATAGCATTATAAGTAAAAACCCCAGGCTTCAACCCCACACCCCGCATTGAGTTCAACAACTCGAAAGCCTCAAACACATTCCCCTGACGACAATGCGCGTTGATGAGAGTATTATACGTGACAACATCAGAGAAAACACCTTTACCCTCCATTTGGGACAAGAAAACCTTAACCTCGTCGAACCTACCCTCTTTACAAAAAGCATTGACCATGATGTTGAGAGTGAAGGCATTAACCGTTGTGCCACTTGCGACAACATCCTCGTACACCGTCCACGCCAAATCGACCCATCCCACTTTGACCAACGCGCCCAGTAGAGCGTTGGAGGCGTTGATGGAGACGGCGAAGCCGCGCTGCCTCAGTAAGCGGAAGGCTTCGGAACCTTCTCGAAGCTTCCGTGCCTGGACGTAGGTCCTTATGAGTAAATCGAAAACGATGGCGTTTGTGTGAGAGGAAGAAGAAGGGGGCAGAAGGGAATCGATGAGCTGGGGTCGTGAAACGCCGCTTTTTCTGATCATTCGGAGGAGCAGAGCCTGAGCTTCTGGAAGGTTCCGGGTGCGAACGAGGTCGTGGAACGTGGGATTGGTACCCGCGTGGATGAAGTTGCGATGACATTGAAGAACTACCAACACTGAAGGTCTCAGAATGCGCGCGAGTACCTTCTGTGCCAACACTGTCTTTGCCATTGATGCAAATGGAAAGAACAACAACGCACACACCAACACTTCAAAGGACAATGTTACTTCAACAAATTTAAAGTTTTGAAATGTCATTCAAATGGAATTTCAAATGAATTTCAACTCAAAGACTATATATTTTATGAGTGGTATAAGAAGGTTAAATACTAAACCCTAACTAATATAATTACGTATAATTTGATAATAAAATTTTAATAATATCATAATATAAGTATCAGTATATGATAAAATTAATAAATTTTAAATAATTTAAACTTTAAAATACTTTAATAACATATTATAAAATTAACTATAGAATAAAATTTCTCCTTATTTATATATTATAATATATTTTATATTTAATATTCGAACTTTTGCATTTTTATTACTTTTGGTAATATTTTATTCTACATGCAATTATGCTATGTGTGTTGATTGATGCTATGTTGGATACAATTTTTAAGGTGGTGAAATTTGAACAAAAAAGGACTAGGTTGTTGTGGGGTGCAACAAGTTTTATAGTTTGATTTTAATGTTGTGTTTTTGCCTTATTTTTTTAGGTTGGTACAAATTAAATGATGGTGGTTGGATGTAACATCTACTTCTATTCCTACTAATTTTCATTTTATGAGTTGGTTGAGACCAAAAGTTTCATTTGCCTTACTCTTCATTATTTGCTTCCAAAGATTGTAAATTAAGCTACATTGTATTATGTTTGGGTGTATTTTAATAACAATTTATGTTGTAAATAGGTTGCAATAGTTTATTTACCATTGTCAAAATTTCTCACTTTAACTGCATTTGATAAAAAGAATGGTTTGTTATAAAAAAAGAAAAACTACATTTGGTACAACATTAACAATGACAATTCATATTAATTGAATGAAAGACATAACTTTTACCTGACATTTACATTTTTATTTGAAGAGAAAGTGTCACTCTCAAAACCATTAATAAAGATAGTTACCAAAGAGTTCAACAACTTCACAATCTTTATTGTAACTTAGATATCAATGTTGAACTTAATGCATTGTGGTTTTTTTTAGAGTTTTTCAAACAAAATTCAACTCAAAATCTAAATACATAAATAAAATTGTAGTAAAACTTAGTTAAAAAAATTAAGGAAATCCAGATCAAAATAAAAAAAAATATAAAAAGGCAAAAATAGTGACAAGTATAAATATTGAAAAGACGAAAATTTAATTATATTTCCCATAAATTCAAATTTAAATACAATTGATTCTATTAATCTTCCTCCATGAAATGGGGTTCACCAGTTTATTTAAATTAAAACTAAGAAAAAATTTTCATCAGTTTTAATTAATTTGAAAAGGCAAAAATAAGAAAAATTCAAAATTCAAATTAAATCTATGAACAAATTAATTCCATTAAAACTATTTGATCCAATTATGTATACATATTACAAATTCATAAACAAGAACACAATTTATCCTACAAATCCACACATAATTTCAATATTAAAAAACAATTTTATAGTTTGATTGACTTACATAAACTAAATAACAACAAAAATGATAAAAATATATGACCATATCATAAAATTTCATATAAAAAAATAATAAGAAGAAGAATATATCACTGAATTGGGTCTGTTAATTAAGTTTATAAATCACAGATAGTTCATAATCATCACATATAATCTCATTAAGTTATATAATCTCATTAAGTTAAAAATCTAAGCTAATATAATTTTTTTTATTTCCACATTGATGGAATTGATCTAAATAAACAAGTATCTTTACTTTTTTTTTTAATTAACTTTGTTGTGAAATCTATATTTACAAGCAAGAATAACAAAAATATATGTAATTTTAATTGTTCATATGATTAAAAGAACATGTTTTATTATTGTTTGCAAGGGATTTTACTTTATTTAGTAGAGGTAAATCTGATTTATTTATTAATTTGTTTATTTATTTGGAAGGAATGCAAAGATTGATTGGAACAAGCAAGCAAAAGAAAATCCGACATAAGACGAATTGAATTTGTTTCTTCTCGCTTTGTCTCTCCACCTTCACCAGAAGCTCCTTTCTCTGTTCCTAAGCGGAGTTAGGGGGTCAAATTGAAAACGTATCCAGTTACAGACAACATACGTTTTTGTTTTTGTTTTTGTTTTTGTTAATGTCCTTGCATTCTCTTTTCCTTTCCCGCAAACGGGTCCTCGCTTTTCACACAAGCCACTCAACAAAAATCGCCCCAAAACTTTAACAGAGGATCCTTCTTAACCGAAATTCCTCACCCCCAATGGAAGGTATTGTGTTTCTGTTCTACTCTGGCCTTATCACAGATTTGGGTCTTCGATTTTGTGCTTCGTTTTTTCTCAGATTACTTCAATTTTCATGCTTTTGAAATTGATTGTTGGGACACGGAACTTGGGTTGTTTGCATTCGGTTGTTGTAATGGTGGGTGTGCCTCCAAGCTCTTCAATTTGGGGTATTTGGGGTCTGGAAAAGTGAGTCAAACTGAAGGGTTCAAATGGGGTTTGATTGATTTTGATCATGATTGAAATCTAGTACTTGATGTCTTCGTACATTATTCTCTTCCATGTTTTCTTTTTGCATGGATTGAAGAAGTTTTATTTTGCTCTTTCAATGACCATGAATCGGTGTCTTCGGTTGGATCTACTTTCCGTGTGGAATGTGTGGAATTAGGCTTGGTTGTTGTTGTTGTTGCTCTTCTTTTTCTTCTTCACTTGCACTTGGTCTTGATTGGCACATATAATGGGCTCTCTGTGAAAGACCTGTGAGATTATAAATTTGATTAATATTATTAAAGTTTAGAAAACTTAAAAAAAAAATGAGGAGAAGGTAACTGGCCATTTTAAGAAATAAGCTGGCTGTGTGAAACATGTATCATCTGACAAACGGTTTTATGCTAGTGGTTTTGAGTAACTTCTTGATTCAATATTTAAGGAAAGAAACTTTTTGGTTCTTATAATCTTATCAACACTTCGCACGAGTAACTTTACTTTAATTCCAGTCTATGCATTCTTTTCCATATTGTCATAACTGTTCGGCACTTCAGTATGTAGTTGTATGTTTTAATTCTTCCATAGCATTTGTGAATCAATTTGAGCTGTTAATATGACATAAGATGCTTCTTGATTGTTTTGTTTGGCATATATTAACACAACACATGTACTAAACTTCCCGAATTTCTTGTTGGTGTTTAGAATCAAGTGAACTGCAATCAGAAGAAAATAAAGTCTCCAATGAGAAAAATAAGAAAAGAAAGCTGAAAACACCAGCCCAGCTTACGGCCTTGGAGAAATTTTATAATGGTAAGAATACTTTTTTGTCATATACATGTATACGTTAATGCATTTTGCAAAGTGGTAATTTTTGAGGAATTTTATTTTTTTACTTTTGTTTCCAGAGCACAAGTACCCCACAGAGGAAATGAAATTAGAACTTGCTGAGGAGTTAGGATTGACAGAAAAGCAAATATCTGGATGGTTCTGCCACAGAAGGCTAAAGGATAAAAGATTGATGAAAGACGAAGCTGTGGCTAATGGACGACAAGATCGTTCAAGTGGTGTCATCCAGGATCGCGGCAGTGGACTTGGGCAAGATTCTTGTGGAAGCAGTAAACATGCTGATTATAGGTATCTGGATCCTAAGGAGGTTGAGAGCCATGGCTTCTACAATCACGAAATATCTGTTGCTGACATGACCCAGAGACGCAGGAACCGTTATCCTGAAAATGTTAGTGGAGTGGATGACACATCATCTGAGAGCAGCTCCTTTTTGCAAGGAAGGGCGTTTGCTCAAGGTCAGGATCCATATGATATGGAACCTTCTAGACATCTTACACCTAACGGAGCTCTTCCACCCCTAAATCCCAAAGGTGCAGTTAACATGGGATACAAGCCATCAGGATATTTGAAAGTGAAGGGCGAGATAGAACATGCCGCTATAACTGCTGTTAAGAAGCAATTAGGAAGGCATTACGAGGAAGATGGTCCACTTCTTGGTATAGAATTTGATCAGCTTCCTCCTGGGGCCTTTGAGTGCCAAACTGAAGATCCAGCTAATGGTAGGTTGCACCATATTGTATTCTCCCTTTTCTTAAATGATGTCTCATTCAATTTATTTTGTAAGATTGAATGTTGTTTAGTGTTGAAACTGAAACAATGTAATTTTCCATTTTGGGCTAAAGGAATGTGTTGTTGTCTGTTACACATCAAATTGTGAAAAAAAATGAAGCATGAAGCATTATTATTTTGTCACTTTGAAGATAGACTTTGGTCTGATAGGGGGATGAATTTTTCTAGAACAGTAAATTATTTGAAAATTGGAAAGCTTATTCCTAAAGAATGATGCTGCCTTTTCAATATTCATAACGCAGGGCCTTTGTATGTTAATATGTGTGCAATGTGCTATTTGCTTGTTTAGGTCAAGATAATTTATTTTTGCTCCTTTGAATGCTTTACTAGAAATATTGCATCTTAGCTACGGTGTGAGGTTCTGTTTTCTCTCGTTAACTCATGCCCATTTTCTAAATGCATTGAGAGTCATTTTAAGAACAGATTGATTCCTACCTTATAATCTATTGGTGCTATGGCAGAACCATTCTGTGTAGCAAATCCTCCGCTTCTGAATTCTCCAGAAATCTCTGCTGCAAAAAAACCCAATCTTAGCTCTGTAAGTGACCTTTCTAATGCATTTATATTATGAGTTTAGTAATTAATACTTTTTCTTTAAATCGTACTATTCATCTTTGAAAGATTAGACACTGACATAAATATTTATGGGTTCTGACTTTTTGACTATTGAAATTTATGTCATTTATTCTAACCATTTCTCTTTGAAACAATTGTTTACAGTTGTATTCATACCCATATTTGATACCTATAAGTACCTCTTGTTGCCAAGTCTAGCATCCTGTCTCCCACCCCTGACCAGAATTTTCTGTTTAATCTCTCATTTTTACGTTTTGGATTTCTTCAAAAGTGGCTTGGAAAATGGAATGGCTTAGGCTTTAGGGGCTCCAACATGGACACGATCACCAGAACACAAGTAATGTCCAAAATATAGGACACAGCGATACCACTGATATATGTAATCAACGTGACAAAAATCTCAATTGAGAATTTAGTTTTATATAATTCACACTACAAAACATATTTGTTACAGTTTCCCTGCAATAACCCTTCACAATAGAATTCAAAATAGGAAACACATCTTAATAGTTACAATAACAAGTTCAATCTGATGGAAACAAACCTAAAAAATGAATGATGCATTATTTATAATGAATTATTTTCTTTTAATCTTTTTTTAACTTTTTTGTTATAGTAGTGTTTAGGAAGTGTTGTTCAATAATGGGTGTCTGCTCACTTTCTTTACTTACACTCAAACCCCAAATCGAAGAGGCATTTGATTTGATTTTTTAAAAAATTATGACTCAATTGAGGAGTGTCAAACACGTGTTGGAGGTTGTCAAACAAGTGTTGTGTCCAAAAAGTGTTGAACCCGATAATGTACTATTTTTCGGAGGTGCCGGTGCTTCCTAGATTAGTGGTAATGATAAAGAAATGGATTGGAGTGGTTATTATTACCATTACTAGTAAACTAGACAGTTGGTGTTTGTTGCAGTGTGAGACCAAAATGGAACTAATAGAATAGCTTATTAACAAAAATAATTTTGGATTTAAAAATAGCATTGATTATGTGATACAGATCCCTGCTTTCTTACTGTTCTTTTACCTGTGCGTTTGCAGAGATATGATTCGCATTATACTAAATTTAATTCCCAAGATTTGCATATGGGAGCTGACTTTGGCTCCTTGCATGAATCTGATTTCCAGGATAAACAAGAAAAGAAAGCCCTTAAGAATATAAAACACAGACAACCTTTTTACGGTTATACCACTCATGTTTCTGGAAGGACCCCTTTCCCAGATTTGTATGAAGACTCTACTGGAGAAGCATCTGGCTATAACAGTGCTAAGAATCATAGAATGAGCTATAAGCATGGGGTTGAGGGGATGCGATCTGATTCTGCTTCTAACCATAGTGATCACTTTGAAGAGAAGCTTGCGGTTAAGCCAAAAGACTTGATGCTGCATGGTTATGATAAGATCAATCCAAAGAGAATACAAAGGAGTGGACATGTAAAATCTAAACCTTCTAGTTCAATTCGTAATTCCCGTGTTCACATGGATACTGAAGAAAGGGGATTATCTGCTAGGATGGCAAAGGTTCGTTAATATATTTTCACTTTCTGTGTTATATTTGTAATGATCAATTTATTCTGCTTACTGATGGTTTAAAATGCTTATATTTTGTGCAGGAAGAGATGTTTAAGGTGGACCAGAAAGCAAAAAATACGTACCGCGATGTAGATGGAGCAGGGAGGCTTTCAAATGAAATCATGGTTAGTTTTAGATGGCTAAATTGTCCTTCTGGAATGTGATTATTTGATTTTAAGGAGCTCACTCCCCTCCTTCCACACATGTATATGATGTTTTGCTTTACTGTGTATAGCTTGCAAAGCGAGCTAAAGTTGACATGCTTCAACAATACCATGTGAAACCGTCACCTGTTGCTGAGATGGAGCAAAGGAAAATTCAGAGGTGGGTGTTTCAATATGCTTGCTATTGTCTCTCATGACAATATATGATCACTCAGGTCCTCAATATTTTTTTTAGATCATGTGCATGTTTATTTAGGTAGTGTTTGGCTCAAACCTTTGTTGGGTTTCTCTTCTCTTTTAAAAAGTTAGGCCAAAAATAACTTTGTAAAAAAGCTTTTAAGCATAAAAGTAGCCTTTTTTCTAATGGCATTATGTATGATCATGCAGATCTGCTGCAGAGATGATGCCTTCTAGCTTTAGTGAGGATGAAACTGCTGAAACCAGTTCCTCACTAGATTATTAAATGCTGTTGATAGATGGTAACAAGTGTGAGGGTTTTGTCTGAAGCCATTGGGTATGTACATTCTAAAACGACATATACGTTTTCCCTTTAACATGGAAACCACTGTTTCTGACAGCAATAGCAGTGACTCCATTTACTGTTCATTGTGGTAGCCTATTTTGCCTTTTGTAAAAAAAATGAAAAAATGAATTATGCCCCCCATGTTATTTTTTTATGTAAAATCTCATTTTCTGAATCTCATTGTGGTTGGTTAAGTGCCAGCTTATATACTTGTTATTTGTCTTTTACTGGTTTAATTATGATGGTAGTGCATTTGATATGCTAATTTGCTCCATTGATTGGTAGTTTTAAGTGCCAACTTCTACTTTTTGCCTTAACAAGTTGTTTCATTAGTTCTGTATTAGTTTAAAAAGATGTAATTTAGTTATTGATTCTGTAAGTTCTTTGTAATTAATTGGGTCTTGAGTTAGTCTATCATGACTTTAAATAGTTAGAAAATTAACAATTTGTGATGCTTTTATTAACACATTTTGAGATTAAAACAGACCTGACTATTCTATCAGAAACTGATAAAGATTTAGTTCTTAAAACAATAAGATAATAGCAATAATGTCAATATATGTGTGAATAAGCTTGATATTAACATATTAATGTATTATGAATATTGTGAATGGTTTCTTTGTGATGGCACAAGTAAGTGGTTTCATGGATTTGACAGTATCTCAGGCCAAATATGACTAATACTTGTTCTTCTGGATATTTCTTATATCTTCACATTCTCATTAAGTATGACTTAAAAGACTTTGTCATTATTTATTTTCATATAAGGAGATGTAAGAATGTCCTAATATTAATTGTATGTTGATTTTTTATCATGTTCATGTCCTAATATTAAAACCATAAAATTAAATTCTCCTATCAAATTGTAAACAACAAAATCATATTATTTATCAATCAAATTTGTGTGTATACCCTTTAGAACAAGATATGAGCATTCAACCCTAAAAAATAAGTCAAAGATTCACCACAATGGAAGTCAACTTAGTTGCTTTCTAAAAACCACTTTGTATATTCTATAGAGGTTTTTAATCCAATTTACTACTACTTGAATCCATGTATTATTTTCATTAGCAAGTACAACTTAAATTGACCATTTCAACCAATTATCTTACTCAAAACCAAATAAAAACACAATAGTGCTCAACTAAAATCAAACATTCTAAGTCACCAACATGACAATTTCAATACCAACATCCAATTTCAAAATTAATACAAACACAATATTAGTCATTTCAATATCAGGCATATTCCCTTATCAAAATCAAATTTACTTTTAGTTTTAAATAGTTTTCTTCATCTGAAAATTGTTTACTTCCCAAACAATAGAAAATGAAAATTGGAATCACACCAAACTTTTTAGAAGTTAGGGAACACCATAAATCAAACAAAACACTTTTGAAAGATGAATTGAAAGGATATAATTTCTCAATTGACAAAGCTCGCAAGCTCTTACAACATTCAATGACAGAGCCAACGAATTAATAATAAAAAGATTTTAGAACGAAAATAAACTTACTCATAAGTTGAATTATCCAATCAAAACCAACGAATTAATAATAAAAAGGTTTTAGAACAAAAGTGAACTTACTCATAAATTGAATTTATTCAAGTGTCTTTTAACTAGTAGAATTTTTTCATAAAAAGGTGAGAAATAACATAAATTGAATTATGATTGGATAGAAATGTTCTTTATTCAAGTGTCTTCTAACTAGTAGAATTTTTTCATAAAAAAGGTGAGAAATAACTTGAAAAATTAAGAGAGAAGAAAGAGGGAGATTGAAGAGATAGAGGTGTTGTGAAAAAATGAAGAAAGAACTAGAGAAGAAAAATGAAAAAAAAAAGGTGAGAGGAGAAAGAAAGGAGAAAATGGCTTATGGATTTGTGGATGTGGAATAATTTTGTTTAATTATGAATTTCTGAATTCGGAATGCATATTTTGAATTATGAATTTGTGGATCTAGAATGATTTTTTTTTTTAATTATGGATTTCTGAATTCGAAATACATATTTTGAATTATGGATTGGCGGATCCATAATGATTTTTTAATTATGAACGTTCTGCATTTTTTATTTTAGATTAACACTGTCATGTACTACCGAAAACACCAATTCAGAATGTTACCAAATGTGTTAATCCAAAATTTTACCGAAGGCATCAATCTAAAAATTTACCGAATTTCGTAATGTGAAATAAAAAAAAAATGTACAGTTTTTATAGTTTTGTCTTCGTAAGTGGAGGAAGAAACTACCCTAAACTTATTATTGTATAAATATATTAGAGATTTCTTTTCTAAACCTCAACATAGTTCTTAAAGGATATCCTAGAATATTAATATGATTGATGATATTGAAAATATATATTAATTACATATAAAGTCCACAAATTTTTATTTTTATTGATCATCATTTATACTGTCATATGCACATATCAAACTTTATAACATAATTCATCTATATCAAGTTAAAAAATTGGATTGAACTATAATATCTTCTTTAAGTTAGTTTATCACTTTGACTATATTTTTCCAAAAATAAGACTTGTAATATGCATTTGTATATTAATTTTAATTTACTTTATAATTTTGCATTAATTTATTATATAATATATGATAAGTATTTATTTCATTATTATTCAATAGTTTAATCCTAATTAAACTAGTAAGTGGTTCGTAAATAAATTGTGTTACTCATACCACAATTCATATCTAATTTCTATGGTAATACTTTTTCTCTCCATCTCTATCATATATTATAAAGTTTGTTGTACATTTTTATAAACAAATAAATTATTTGTGTTTCCTAGATACTTTTATTCATTTTTTTTACTTGTAAATAATTTTTATTTTCCTTTTTACTCGAAATTACCTTTTATCCGTGGCTAATTCAGAGAAACCATTCCATCTCAAATATTATTTTCTTCCTGCACTCTATAAAAATTAATTTACATATTTTTTATCATAAAAATTAATTCAAATGTATTTTTTATTTATGTTTGAATTAATCATTTTATAATGAAAGAGACACTCCCTTACAAATTTTGGATAAAATTAGTGAAGGATCCAAAAAATTATTATAGTGAAGCACTATAACATTTGCCGATAAAAAAAAAATTATAACATTTAAAAAAAAAACATGTAATTTTTTTAGAAAATACTTAATATTACAGCAATTTCAAATGCCTAAGTTTAATAAATTACAATTACTCAATAAATATTTTTTGCATTTTAAAAATACTGTATGATTTTTTATTATTAATATTATAAAAAAATATCTCTATGTAACCAAACAATTATAAACCATTAATCTCTTTTCCGATTGGCATTCTATTTTATTTTTATAAAATTCATTTAAGTGAAATATATTTTAAAAATATTGAGGTTTACATGGACAAAATCAAAATTAATTTTAGAAGTAAATGTATCATTGAATACGTAATCCCGAATTTAGATAAGAGGGGAGGTTAAAGGTTTAGTTTCATGTATAAGGATTGAGTCATCCCTAAAGTGGTTCATATTAATTCATTTTTTATTTCCGATAAAAAAATCATTGAATATGTAATATATTTTTTCTAATTTTCACTAACATTTTAGAATGATCATCAGCAGTTAACCTTAGAAATTATTCATAAGAACAAACATATATTATAAAAGTTTTAAATAAATATCAAATTTCTTACAAGAAAATAATGATGAATAAAACTTAAATATATTTGTGTCATTTATTCATTGTGTGTGTTTAGTACTAGAGAGAGATAGACTGAAAGGGTAAGGGAAAGCTCATGATTGCAGGTGCGATCAAATTCTCTATGACGTAGAAATTAGGGGCTAATGAGCAGAAGTAGCATCATACTCAATCACAGTTTTTGTTATAGAGAATCATACAACTTTACTAGTTAAATTGTCTGAAGTAAATGGTGTTGTCGAAGGGTTTTTTTTTATAATTGTTACGATAAGTTTTTCTAGATATTTGCTTTTTCTGAAAGTTATGCATATGCATATTTTTTTTAATAAGGTTAGGGTATAAAAAAACTAAAAAGTGAGAAAAACAATGAAAATTAGAATGACAAAGTTAGAATTAGAATTACAATGAAAACAATTGCATCTTCAAAAAATACCCTCATTGCATATTGAATTAAGAAAATTGAAAGGGCAAAAAGTTGTGTTATTAAGTAAAATGTGCAAATGTGTATGTTGTTTTGTGTGAAATGGTTGTTACCCTTTGGATTTTCTTTGCACCAATCACCAAATCCTAGTACCATGGATACATGACTAAGAAACAATTTAATGATGTATGTTTTAAGTACTGTACTTGCATGTTTTTTAATTTAGCCATGAAGACACCAAGAAGATCACCCAATTCATTAATGGCTGCACAATTGAACACGTAAGAAAGGTTGCATGTGAACAAACTTTTCTTCAATCTTAACAAACCTATGTTTTCTTTTCCATGATGTTTGCAGAAATGTTTCGTGTGCAGTATTATTACACTTTCTTTAGTCTAATTTGTTAAATTAGGTTCATAAATAAAACATGTATATTTATATCATTTTTAAGGTGTCAAAAATTATTATTGTTTATGAAAACTGTTAAATTATACTATTTATTAATATTATTGATAATAATAATAATAGTAATAATAATATGAACAATGATCGAATTTCGTTAATAGACATATAACCTTGTAAGGAGATTTTTTTTATATATTTTCATGTAATTTGATGAATTGAAGAATCATCTATTTAATTGTTTTGATAGCCAAATTTTTTATTAATTTTATTTATGTGTACACAATTTTTTAAAATATATATAATTAACAAATATTAGTTTATGTTTCAAAAAATAAATCGTTATTGTCTTAATTATAAGATTACCCAACAATTACTAAATCTAACAGATTTTTAAATAGAATATTTTTTTTATAAAATTAATATCCAACTTAATGATTTCAAAAATCTAATGTTAAAAATTTTATCTCGACCAGAAAAATATACATGATGATACTATAATATATAAAGGAATAAAAAATTTACTTTATAAACTAGTTTAATTAGATGGAAATAAGTTTAAATTTTAATTCTAAGTTAATTTAATGGGGTTGAATTAAGTTTATTTTTTTTAAATAATATAAAATTTTATTACATTAAAATTGATTGAGTTTATGGTGTGACTTTTAATAAATATAATAAATTCTTTTTTTTCTTAAATTAAAATAATTATATAAGATACCTCTAGAGAGAATTGAAGATTATTATTATTATTATTATTTTGCATAAGAACATACTATGAATGTGAGTGTAGAACATGAAACTACACCAAAAGATAGTTTCTCTTTAATAATTGGTGTGGAAGGACCACAGTTAGGCATGCAAATAACCCCTTATAATACTTGTGCTTAAAAGAAGAGCACTATATATAATTCAAACATTCTATCAATGTTAGGTTCTCTCTTCCATATAGGTCAAAATTGACAAATAACCTTTTTTAAAGCTTTGGTCCACATCACAAAATAATTGTAAACTCAAACATTACTTCAATTTCAACAATATCTCTCCATTGCCTCATATTCTCATATTTCAATGTAAATATATAACTTAACTTATATACTTGTATGCTAATAACTTTTATTATTGTTTAATTTTCTTTAACTTTTTATTTCATGTGAACTTCAATTAACAAAAAAAATATTAAGTGTTAAATAGTTTTTGTTTTATCTTTATTTTCTCTTGTAAAGCATGTTCTTCATCATACAAGAAACAAGTGTATAAAAATATTAGTGAGTAGTTTTATATATCATAATGTTCTCCGATACGTTTACATGTCTTAGGAGTCAAGATCAATGACAATTTATATTTTTTTTTTCTCCAATCCACCGAGATGTCTTTTAAGGATAAAATTGTGATCGAACACCAACCTCCAAAGCGTACAATATCCCCAACTTGAGATTGGAACAATGACTTATATACATACTCTAATTACAACCGAATACATTCAAACAATAACTGATTGTTTAATAGTTTAATATTTGTGTTAAGTTAGAATGGGTTGAATCCATTTTGCAAAATATATAATTTGTAAAGTTATACTATTAAGGTTTAAAAGTAATCACATGATTCAACTTATGTTTTATTAATCATTACATGCATATATAATTAAATTATAAGAAATTAATAATTTCCAAATCTCTTCAGGTCATGCATATATTCTTTTACAGACTGTGCAATTACTCTAATTTTGGAAATGTATATACGAGTACTCAATTTTATAATAATTAATTAAAAATCACAATATGAATTTATTATCTTATTTTAATAAATATAAATATATTGTAAATCACACAAAAGCTTTTACAAAACATATTTATCAGTTGCCAGTTAATTTTAAATTTTAAGTATTGCACTTAAATATAATTAGTAGTCCAGTCTTTGATTTTTAATCTAAAAGTAAATTCAAATAGTTAAATTTAGAAGAAAAAAACTAGATCTAAAAAATATTTTAAAAAAAAAACAATTCTAATTTATTTTCAACTTTTTAACATTTTTAATTATTTACATTGATTTGGTTTTCAACACTACTAATTCGTTTCTTAATAACCAATAAGTGATAGTGACTTAGCTTGTGAATGTTGGAACCAAAATTATTAACCATGTCAAATTAATGGCATAGGTAGCAGATTATGGATATAAAATTAGGGTTTAGGTTTACAGATACTATAGATTTTAAAAGAAACTCAACCAACTAATTTTTTATTTTAGAAATTACAGCCAATTTAAAGATAAATTTCAAATTATAACATTTGATTTTATATACTATTTAAAACATTCTAGATTCTATGCAAAATTACTATTCTATCCCTATGTTTTAGTGACCAAGCCTTTTTGATCATGTGGTAAGGGAAAGATGGTCCAACACTCTTGTAATTTTTTTAAAGTTGAGAAAAAAAAAAGTATTCTTATTTCAAAAGTAACAGATCTTTTCCTCTAGATTTAAGCATTAAAACATGTAATTAATTTTGTATTGTAATTCATTAAAAAAATTACATATAAATTAAAGTAAGATTTTGAAGATGTAAAAAGAATAGCTGGTTTCATTTTATTTTTCTTGTTTTGTTTTATAAATATTTATATATTTTGTTTGCATAGATTAAATTAGGTTAAAGGTATGAATAGGAGAATATGAAGGGATGAAGAAGTGACATATAAGAGGGGTAGAGTGTGAAGAGAAGATAGAAAAGTGTAGGGCAATTAGGACCACTTAAGGGGACCATGAATTTTGTGAGTTGTGGCTAAGGGCAACTTTTCCAAAAAAGTGTAACAGAAGAGTGGACAGTGGTGTTGGTCTCAATCACTAAGAAGGGTTGGAGGGACAAGTGGCATTAGCAAGGGTATCATGGGTGTTTGTGAAGTCCAGCCATAGTGCACATGCATCAATTTTTCACTCACTCACTCATTCATTCATCCAAACCCAATGCTGGTTTTTTCCATGTCCCACATTGCTCAATTTTCATATATATATTTTCTTTCATCACTTTAGTTGCTTTGCTTGTGTTGTGTGTGGAGTTTAATAACTTCTCACACATCACCCTCATCTCATGAACACAATAAGGTGAAAGCAACCCAAACTTCATTACTTCAAAAAAATAATGGGACCAATGTGAGGTTTATGATAACAACCCCTCAATGTGCTTTCACTCTTTAAGCTTTTTCACTCTTTAAGCTTAAGCTCACACTTTCTTTAGGTTACTTTCATCATATCACATTATCTTTTATTTTATTTTATACTATTTTTTATTTTTAATAAAATAATTATTCTTCTTACCAAGATCGGTTAAAATCTAATATCACTGTGTACTATTTTTCGCGTTTCGTCTCCATTTAGGAACGTTCTTGATCTTGTCGCTTGATTTTCTTGTTTCGGTTTTTTTGGATATGAGGTCGTATAAGTACTTGCAAAAATATATTCTAACGTCCAACTAAGTTATTTATGGTGTTTAAACAAGTTATTAGTGTTTAGATTTACTTACCTCATACATGCTCATTGAATCCCTATTTATACATGTTTCTGATGGGTTTGGTGGTGGGATGTGAATAATGTTGAACTTTTTATGGATTTGATATTTTATTTGACCCATACAGTATAACATTTTAAATTATATTCATAAATGGTAATACTTATTAAATACATTGTGATATCAATACAAGTTTTTCGAGATGAACAACAATTTTGTAAACTGGTTAGTCGTGCTCACTGGTTGACCAAGTGGAGAGTGCTCTCGACCACACGTCAAGTCGAAAGATCGAACTATACAATTATAAAAAAACTCGAACTTCAACAAATTTTATTTAAAATTTAAAAAATTCTAATATTTATGACCGAAATTCTTATTTCAAATCTACATTATTAAATTTCATGTAATATCAATGTTCTAATAAAAATGTTTTTATTGCGTCTTAAGCTTATGGATTTAATTATCCATTAAGTTATTAGTTCACAAAACAAATCAAATTAGATATACAAAATTGTGATCTAAAGTGAATTTTAGAACATTTTATACCCAGTCATTTAGAATACAAGCTAAATGATTAGATTGGACTCATATGTAAGACTATGAACAGGTTCATTTTGTGAAATAATAATTATACTGTATACAAGTAATATATATAATGTTACTTTATTAAAAATATACATGTATAATAATTTATATATTAAATTATTATATTTAAAATTAAAGTTAACTTAACTAATATGACTTAAATTTAAATATACATATTTTGTTTTTAATATTTTATTTAATTCTTAATTCTTAAAACGAATCAAAATAACTTACATATGGCCTGGACAAAAAAAATTGTAACCTATTTAAAATGTGAATCAAATCTTATTAAATGATTCACAGAAAAATATTTGACAACTTTAATTAAGATATAGAATAATTAGAGAGAAAAAATGAAAGAATAAGCGCTTGTAAAATAAGTTTTTATTTTCAAAACAATAACTTAAAGTTGTAAAAAAAATCTTAGTTGTTTTTTTCAAATTTAAAAATTTATAACTTTGTTAATCAATTTTATTTCTTTTCCACTATCTATATTCTTTTTCGTTATGCAAACATTTATTTCTCCCATCCAAATTTTTTAAACAAACTTACGCAATAATTGATTATAACATAATCGATAATAAATATATTCTTTATTTTCTCAAGAGCACTTAAAACATTTAAATAATACAAATTTTAAGTTTTAAATTTAATTTTTAATATATAAAAAACATGTTAATCACTTAAGTTCATGAGATTAATGTGTAAATTTATTGAATTATCTAACTTGTCATTATATATATGGTTTATGGTTTATATTTTTATTAAATATTAAAAAAAAACATGAGAGATGTTAAGTTCACGTGGACATGGTTTCAATTTATAATAAAATATTTGTGCTTTGAAAAGTTGTTTTAAAATATTATATTATTTACTATATTTGTATTATATACAAATGTCAATTTTGAGTGACCATAAAATTACCCTTTGTACGTATATGCAGACATGTCCGTATACTGATTGTACAAAACATGCAACTATTCCAAATTTGTCGTCGTTAAAAAGTTAAATATTAAACGTTACTTCTTAGAATTATTTTGTAAAATTATTAAGTTTTTTATGTTATTTGTTTGACTTATGTTTGAATAATTTATATTATGTTTCAATAATATTACTCAACATTTTGTTTTGAAGAATAATTTTTTAATTTAGTGATAACATTTTAATTAATATCACTTTATTAAATTATTAGTTTTACATGTAAGTAAAACGTGAATAATCGATAAATACGAGTATATATGTATTCTACAAGCAGATGAAAATCAAAGCTCTTACTTAAATATAAATGTAGAAAGATTAGAGCTTTAATTTATAAAAAAAAAAATAGATTAAATATGTTTTTTTTTTTTGTATTATAATACAAAATTTATTTGTATTTTTAGTCCAAATTTTAGACATCAGTATTGAAATTGTTTAAATCAGTATTTCTTTTACATAACAAACAAAATTTTTAATATTAAATATATTATAATATCTACATTAGTTATAATAAGTCAACAATGAAATATTTTAATATTTTATTTCACACTAAACATTTGACAATTTTAATAGTTATCTTACTAAAAAATATAAGTTTGGATTATAAATAAAAACTAATTTCATCTAATAAAAACATATTTAATCCGAACTCAAAACAAATTATATGAATAAATTACTAATTTTTTTAGTTTTTATTTTCGTAGGATAAAATTTAGTAAAAAAAAAAAAAACTTGACAATAATTTCCCTACCTTTAATAGAGAAGATATGGACAAAATTGGTTCCACTTATTTATTTAAATAATAACAGAAACTTTAGAGGACTGTCACGATAAGGATGAAAAATATTAAAATAAAACAACCTTAAATTTTTCAAATATTTAAAATTCATTAATTTTAGTAATATTTTTGGTTTGTCACACCAAAAGTGAGACATGGGATTTGGAATTGATAGTTGCATCTGAGACGATGATGTTTCAAGTCTTAATGTGTTACTGATTCATTGTACATTCATATGCTTCTTCACACATTTTTGGAGAGAACAAATAATATTTTCCAGAAGATGGTAAAGGGAAGATGAACACAAATAATAATTTACTTATATTTATAATGGATTAATAGTGTCAAGTTTTAAGTTGTAAATAAATTAACAAATATTTATGCATTTTATGAATTTTAAAATTTAAATAATTTAACAAATTATTAGTTTTTTTTAATTATACGGATTTTTAATCTCAAGTAAAATTACATGGGAATTTAATTAAAAGGTGTTGATTATTATATAAATGATTTTCGCATAGTCATCTAATAATAAATTATTATATTTTATAGTTATTAGTTTTTATAATTATTTTTAAAAACATGCGTATGGTGATTTCTAACTAATTGAAAATGTACAAATTTATTAATTACTAACATATTTCTTAAAAGATATGATGGTTTTTATGGTCAATATATTAATAACCTTAAAAGTAGTTTTTTCATTTTGCGAAATTTGTCATCAAAATTTAACGTAATTTTTTTAGTCATGACTGTTTGGCTTTCAATTATTTATGAGTGTTTATCTTTGTTGGTGTTTCAAAGTGTCGATTTTTTAAATCTTTGGTCGATAAAGTCAAATTGAAGCTAGCATTTTGGAAAGGTAAATCTCTTAGCATGATGAGTCGGATTCAGTTGATCAATACGGTGATTACTAGATTTCTAGCTTATACCTTTAATATGTATAAATGACCTATTTCAATTCTTAACCAAGTTGAGTAGTGGTGTCAAAATTTTATTTGGACTAGTGATATTATGAAAAAAAGGCATAGTCACCGTGAATTGGGATACAATTTGTTCTCCTCTTTGGCTAAAAATATCATCACTTCTACATTAAACATGGATGAATTTTCCAAGGTGTCACAATATGGTTCGACTAAAGAAATGTGGGAAATCTTGGAGGTAACCCGTGAAGGAACAAATGATGTGAAAAATGCAAGAAAGCATGCTCTCATTCAAGAATATGAACTTTTCATAATGAAACAAGAGGAAAAGATAGTTGATGTTCAAAAAAGATTCACTCACATTGTAAATCATCTAACTGGTTTACGCAAGGTGTTTGCTAAAGAATAATTGAATATTAAAGTTTTAAAATGACTAGATAGAAGCTGACAGCCCAAGGTGACAACAATCTCTAAATCCAAAGATCTGTCAAAGCTTTCAACTGCTGCTCTTTTTGGAAAACTCAGAGAACATGAGATGGAACTCAATAGATTGAGGGAGCAAGAGTCATCTGAAAAGAAAGTAAAAAGTATTGCTCTCAAAACCAGTGTGTTGCAGAAAGAATTGAGTGAAGAAGAAGGAAACTCAGATCAAGGTGAAACTTTAAATCTTCTCACTAAGAAATTCAACAGATTCTTGAAGAAAAAGAATAGGGAAAGATCTCAATCCAAGAGAAGGTATATTTCTAAACTGAATGAATCCAACTCCACTAATTACACTTTTTTTTGTTGTGGTAAGCCAGGGCATATAGAGATTGATTGTCCAAGCAATCAAAATAAAGATAGGCAAGTGAGCAAGAAAACCGAAAGGAGTAGAGGCAAGAGAATGAAGAAGCAAATCTCTGCTTTATGGTCAAAAATGAAGAGTCAAGCTGAGATTTTGTAAGTATATGCTCACCTTATTCTGAAAGCTATGATCAATTATCAATTGCATTTAAGGAAACACATGATGAAGCTAATGGACTTGTTGTCATATTCAACAAGCTAAAAAGTTCTAATAATCTTCTTGAACCTAAGGTTAAATCTTTAGAAAAAGAGTTGCATGATGCTAAAATATAATTAATCAATCTTGAATTTATGTGTTTGCATGCTTCAATTAAAACCTGTGAAAGCTGCAAAGGTTTAGAAAAGAAAGTAAAATATCTTTTGAAAACCTTATCTAAGTTCACCATGGGTAAAGATAATCTTGAAACTATTCTAGGTTCTCAAAATGCCATCTTTAATAAAAAGGTAATAATCTGTTTGGACCCAAGACTAAGGGTACCATATATATTGGTCTATATCTGTTTTGCAGAAAGCTAAAAAGGGAAGAGGAACAAATCAATGGTACCTAGACACTGAATGTTCAAAGCATATGACTGGAGACATATCTCAATTTGTTGCATTAAAGCTAAAGTCAGAAGGTTATGTAACCTATGGAGATAATAATAGTGGAATGATCCTTGGAAGATGAGACATTGGAATAAAAGGATCAACTGTGATAGAGAATGTTCTATATGTTGAGGGATTGAAACACAGTCTTCAGTCTTCTCAGCATTACTTAGCTTTGTGACAAAGGTTACAAAGCAAATTTTGAATCTAATAAGTGTAAAATCTCTAATGAAGTTAGGGGTAAGGTGATCTTCACTGGTAAGAGGTTCAACAATATTTATCTTCTTGATATCCAGCATAACAATACTGTGAATGAATGTCTCATCTCTAAAGAGGACAAATCTTGGCTATGACATATAAGAATAACTCATATTCACACTGATAATCTAAATAGATTGAATGCTAAAGAACTAGTTTTTGGTTTACCTAACATGAAATTTCATAATAACAAAATATGTGATGCATGTGTCAAAGGTAAACAAACAAGATCTTTTTTTAAAAGTAAATATATAATCTCTTATAAGAAACCTTTATATATTCTACATATGAATATGTTTGGACCATCTAGGACTGCTAGTCTAGCTGGAAATTTCTATGCTTTGGTGATTGTTGATGACTTTTCTAGATATACATGGACTTTATTCATTGTTGCTAAAAATTATGCTAATGATGCTTTTAAGAAACTGGCTAAGGTTCTACAAAATGAAAATAGTTGCAGTATAAAATCAATTAAAAGTGATCATGAGGGTGAGTTTCAAAATGATAGATTCAATAAGTTTTGCGAAAAATATGGAATTACACATAATTTTTCAGCTCCTATGACCCCTCAACAGAATGGAGTGGTTGAGAGAAAGAATAGATCCCTAGAAGAACTTGCTAGGACTATGTTAAATGAATCTAACCTGCCTAAATACTTCTAGGCTGATGTTGTCTATATTGCTTCTTATGTCTTGAATAAAACCTTAATTAGGTCTATCTTAAAGAAAACTCCATATGAACTATACAAGGGAAGAAAACCTAACATGAGTTATCTTAGGGTATTTGGATGTAAGTGTTTTGTATTGAACAATGGCAAAGATAATCCAAGTAAGTTTGATTCAAAATCTGATGAAGGTATTCATGTTGGTTATGTTGTGAATGGTCATGCTTATAGAAATTATAATAGAAGATTGTTAATTGTTGAGGAATCTATTCATGTAAATTTTGATGAATTTAACAACTACTTGCTCAATCCCATAGAAGATGAACTTGAATAAGGTGATTTTAGAATTGTGATTCAAAGGATTAATTAATTGGTTCAAATCCCAAAGAACCTGTTGTTACTGCAAAACTACCTAGAGAATGGAGAACTCCTAGGGACTTGACTTTTGATAATGTGATTTGACTTTTGATAATGTGATTGGCAACATTGAGAAAAGAGTATCAGTTAAATTATCTAAATAACTTGTGTGAGATGATGACTTTTGTATCTCAAGTAGAGCCAAAGGATCTTGATGAAGTCTTACAAGATAGTAATTGGATTTTGGCTATGCAAGAAGAACTAAATCAGTTTACAAGAAATGAAGTATGTTATCTGGTTCCTAGAACATTTGAGATGAATGTGATATGCACTAAGTGGGTATACAAAAATAAAATAGATGAGCAAGGCATCATCACAAGAAATGAAAGCAGGAGCGTATTTAGTTATGAAATCAATTAAAGCTCTTTTAACAAACAAAATTGTTTTTTGTTAGGATTCCAAACAAACAATCGGTTGAAATAGCGAATCAATCAGTTGTTTGGGTTTGACAACAAGTCAACCATCCAAAACAGTTTTCAAACTTTTTCAAAAACACTTAAGTATAAAATAATCAGTTGTTTCGATAAAACAATAGGTTATTTTTCACTTAGTTTGAAAAACACTTTAATCTTAAAAGTTTTGAAAACACTTAAGCTTTAGATTCAACAAAGAGTGGATTACAAATATAATCTACCCTAAATCATATTCTAAAGCACCTCAACAATAGCAAGCACATCCAGCCTTCCATCAAACTCAAAGGATTTGGATTCTTCAAAGCTTGAACACCCTTGATTCAACAAGATTGTGCTATCCTTGCAATGTTAATTTGAATTTAATTGGTTATTCTGACTCAAACTTTGCAGGGTGTAAAATTGTCAGGAAAAGCACTAGTGGAACGTGTCACATGCTAGGATCCAACTTGATTTCATGGTATTGCAAAAAGCAAGCATGTGTGGCACTATCCACAGTCGAGGCCGAGTACATAGTTGTAGGGAGCTATTGTGCTCAAACACTGTGGTTAAAACAACAACTAAGTAAGTTTGGAATTATCTTGAGTAATATCCTTGGATTGTATGATAATACAAGTGCAACTAATTTGACTAAGAATCCTATCATGCATTCAAGAACTAAGCATATAGAGATAAGACATCATTTCCTCCGTGAGCACATTGCAAATGGTAATTGTGAAATCAAAATTTATTGGAATTGAATTACAATTAGTTGATCTTTTCACTAAACCACTTGCAAGAGATAGATTCAATTTCCTAAGGAATGAATTAGGCATAATTTGTTTAAATAGTTGTTTGCAGTAAAATTTTAATTGATTATTTTCTCTCTGATTTAATTTTTTAATCAATTGAATGTTGTTTTAACATGTTATTTTACTATTTTAGATATCTCTTCTCATTTTATTTTCTTATCCGTTTATCCTTCTTTTGATTCCTTTTCTCTCTCTTAAAAAATTCGTATTATGTTGTTCTCTTTGTGAAATTCAACTTACAAACTAAGATATATAAGTATTCATGCTAGAGAGATGAGACATAGAGAACTGTTGACTAGCTTCATTTCCCTCCTTCCTGTCGGGCAGACTACTAGAACTTTAGCTTACTCCTTCTCGCCCTGACGCTACTCCTTCAGGTCTCGGTCACTCTATCTTAGGTGAATGTCGAATGAGGAGGGGGGGGGGGGGGGGGGGCCCACACAGTGGGGTTGGGAGGGTTTTTCAGCAAATGGGTTCTTTTTTTTTGGGTTGGTGGCTT